>Ga0156605_110_pt1 | contig 12992 bp, 15 predicted proteins | sample RifOxyC1_FD_110679 | JGI IMG/M metagenome (GOLD analysis project Ga0156605, IMG submission 110679) | Candidatus Adlerbacteria bacterium RIFOXYC1_FULL_48_26 | reverse complement strand
TTGGGATTTGTCCCCAACAATCCTAAAGACGATGCAAACAAGCCCGATGATCTTTTTGCGTCTTTTACCAGTGTACCTTCCGCATATGCGGATACCCCCGAGGGCGGTCAGGTTTCGTCTTGCGACGGCGGATTGCCTAATACTGATGCCGGTCCTTGCGCGTCTGGCGGCACCGGAGATTAGAAATTGAATGAATCGCCCGTTAAAATACATCGCATTGGTAATTGTGGCCCTACTATTGATAGCAGGAGGGGTCTTTTACTACGTTAGTGTCTATATTCCCGATAAAGAAATTCAATTGACAATGAAATCCGTTGCTAACTCTAAACCAGCGATACAGGCTCTATATACCGGCCAATACGACATAGCGGAAACTAACTTGCGCGCGCTTATAGAACAAGCCCCCACTAAGAGCGAAAAGGCACGCCTACAGGTAATCCTCATGGCCACCCTCTTCGACACGGGGAAGGAAAGTGATGCAGAAGAGGCCGCATCACTCGCGTACACCCTTATTAACGACTACTCAGTCCCTGCATGGATACGAGCGACAGCATATAATACGCTCTCACGGGTTGTGTATGCACATACGGATACTATATCCTTCTATACAACCTATTTTAATAAAGCTCCGCTCGATTCCTATCTCGGAACTTCTGGTACCGATACAGACCGCATATGGAGCGCGTATCTCAAATTACTCCAAGTATCAGACGATATATACCCAACCTCCCTTGCTGAGTATGGCATAGCTCGTTACTATGTTATGTTTTTGTCGGACAACTCTCTTACTCAACAAAAACGAGAAGAAATTGCGGTACTGATGCAAAAGTACATCGCCGAGGGAGATACTCGGAAAGACGGAGGCCTCTATGCCCCGTATAACATCATCCTCAACCAATTATCTAGAGCGGATGCAATAGCCCTGAGTAATAAAATACTTCAGAATCATGACCTTGTAGAATCAGAGCAGGCGTATGTTCAGGTAAAGACGGTCGCTGATGGGATAGAAAGTGGTGGTGTGGACATGAATAACTCAAAGATACAAGCTGTATTGTTTACGTGGAGATTCACCTATGCGGGTTTTCTTTTAACAGAATTCGGTACTGCGCGTACACCCGATATACAAAACCTGCTGGCACCTTTTGGAACCCTTACATCGCAAGACATCATTACTTTTCTTAAAAAAGCAAAAATTGGCAGCATTCAAGATATTCCTTCTACCAGCGGAAGGTATATAAAGACACTAAAACTTGCAGCCATCTCGCCTGAATTCAAGACTTTCCTTGTAAGGACGGGAACCAAGTTCTAATTTTTTCTAAAGTATTTTTTTACCTGGACGCAGAGGTATAAATTCTACGTTTGGAGCCAAGTAATCGATCACCCACTGGAATTCGTTTTCAATGGCTTCTGCGGTGTGTGCGTACTCTATTGCACTGTCCCAAATAGAGAAGTTATCCATACCTATAAGTCCTACGCGCTTCGCCCCCATCAGGGCAGTAATTTTTGCCGCTTGTGTGGGTGAAAGTGAAGCGTGTTCCCCCACAGTTCTTTTAGAACCCGCTCCCCAACGAGACAAATGGTTTGCAGCCGATATAAAGAGCATGTCGGGCTTAAGGTCTCGAACAGTCTCCCACATTGGATCGAGAGAAAGTCTATTTACGTCAGCGTTTACACACGCATCCGTGACATGTACAAAATGTTGCTTGGGTGTTTTTACAACAAAACCCAAATGGTGTGGCTTAGGATGTGTAAAGACACGCACAGTAAGGTTAGGGAAGGTATGTTCCCTCGCCTCGTCACTTGCTTCAAATGTTATCTTTTCATACAGTTCGCCAAGAGATGTTCTTAGCCACGCATGGTCATCTTCTGATAGTGCGGGGCAAATAACGCGTATGGGTTTTAGTCCGGCGAATTTTTTTATTGATTCGAGCGGTGCGTGATGGGTGTGGAAGTGTGAAAGCAAGACAATATCGGGCTTAAGATCTATGCCTTTGAATACTGGGCGTGGAATAAGAAAATCTATCGTGCGTTGATATGGTTGTAAGCCGCGTAGTACAGGCTGTTCAAATGTAGAAGAATACAACCATGGGTCAACAACAAGAGAACCTTCTTCCGTTTTAAGCCAGACGCCCGCGTGCCCTATAAAACGTAAGCCTGGAGAGAATTCTTCAGATGGATGTGTCCCACGATTGAGTTTTTGAAGAGCTTCTTGTGCTTTGGGTGTAAACAGTTCCGCAAAGGGGACATAGTGGTTAATTTCCACCATTGCGCCTTCATACATGACATCAAAAAGGTGGTCTATTGCGTTTGCCAGAAATATATGGAGTATCTCTGAAGTTTCTTCTTTCGTCAGAGGAATCGTCGCGTATGTATCTTTATGCAATGCTGAGTAGCCGCTAGGGGTGCGTTTTGATGAAATCGTAAAACGATCAATGCTAGAAAATAAGGATACCAAACGAAGAGCTTTTTCTCCTATGAGTAGACGGACCTGTTCGGTGTCTGCTTCTCCCAACAACTCTTTTTTAAAATGGTCCGTACCAAACACAGAATGAAAAAGTCCAGCTAGTTGAACGTGTTCTGGGGTATTCCATCCTTTGAGAGTCTCTTCTATACGCGAAAGGTGGTCGAGTAAGCTGCCTCTGACATGGCGGATATTCTTAGCCCCCTTGTTTGTAAGATAGGTCTTTGCAGCTGCAGAGGCTAGTGACATGTGCTCAGTCTACCAACTTAGATTGTTAAAAACAAAGATGTGCTCGTGACCGAATGTTGAACATGGAGGTGGATAGAGTAATTGCGGGGCGGTATCCCGGTAAGCGGCGTCCAATGCTAAGGGGAGCCAACAGAGGGGGCTTGCTTTTATTTTTAAAAGATGTTATTATATTCTCATCTACCAATGTTGGTGGAATGTGTCACAACCGCAGAGGGAGTACTTTGTTATGAATACGTTTCGTACGCTGCTCACTGCAGCCATTGGCGTTGCGTTGTTCGCTTTCACCCCGGCCCACGCACAGGTCGTCAAGGCCGCGTCGCCGACCGCTTCGGCGGCGGCGGCTCCGGATCAAGTCTTCAGCGGCAAGCTCTGCGACGTCAAGGTGGATGTGGTCCTCAAGACCCCGGGCGCCGATGCTAACCCTGAGCTGAAGAAGTTCTTCGGCGTCTGGGGCGAGGGCGTGTGGGAGAATAGTGCCTGCACCGCCCTGGCCGTGACCGAGGTCAACGGCAACGTCGCAACCGTCCTCTACGTCTACGGGGCCGGCAGCAATTCCGTCTCGTCGCCACCCGGCTCCTTCGTGATCCAGGACGCCACGGTCGTCAAGGGCCAGCTGTTCTTCAAGAGCAGGAAGGGCTATTCGGTCTACTATCAGCTGACCAGTCAAGGTAGGCTCGATGGCCAGTTCGGCACCAACCTGATGAAGCGACATTTGCCCAAGCTGAGGTAACTCAGTCGGCACAATAAGGCCCGTTCCCTCACAGGAGCGGGCCTTTTCTTTACGTAATGGAGAAAACGAAAGTCTCCTTTATACACTCGCGGTAGGGAAGGGAGTCTTGTAGAGAAACAAAGACTGTTATACTGAGGGTATATGGGTAGATTTCTAAAGAGAGCACTACGATTTACTGCATTCACCACCCTCGTGCTCTTTGTTTTTTTGACGAATATTGTGCACAAATTGGGATTTGTCCCCAACAATCCTAAAGACGATGCAAACAAGCCCGATGATCTTTTTGCGTCTTTTACCAGTGTACCTTCCGCATATGCGGATACTCCTGCGGATGGAGGGTCTTGCGACGGCGGTTGTCCTAATACTGACGCCGGTCCTTGCGGTTGTAGTGGTTCTCCACACTAAAATTGAATGAGAAGTTCTCTAAAATATATCGCACTTGTTATCATAGCCTTGCTATTAGCAGCCGGAGCTACTTTTTATTACGTTAGTATTTATTTTCCCGGGAAAGAAGCGCAATTAACCATGACATCTATTAAAAACTCCAAACCGGCTGTAGACGCCCTTTATACCGGCCAATACGACATAGCGGAAACTAACTTGCGCGCGCTTATAGAACAAGCGCCCACCAAGAGCGAGCGGGCACGATTGCAAGTACTCTTAATGGCAACACTCTTTGATGCCGGGAAGGATAGCGCGAACGCAGAAGCTGCCTCCATCGCGTATAATCTCGTCAACGACTATTCTGTCCCTGCATGGATACGAGCAACAGCATATAACACACTGGCTCGAGTAGTATATGCGCATATAAATGACGTATCCTTCTACAAAACTTATTTCAATAAACCCCCCTTCGATGTGTACTTGGGAACCTCCGGTACCAACCAAGCTCGTATGTGGGACGCATACTTCGCGCTGTTTAAGGCGTCCGACGAGATATACCCAACATCTATGGCTGAATATAGTATCGCTGGGTACTATTTTATGTTGTTGGTAACAAATTCTCCTATCCAGCAAACACGAGAGGAGGTGGCAGCTCTCATGCAGAAGTATGTTGCAGAGGGGGATACTCGCGACGACAGGGTCTCTCAGGCTCCAGGCGTTGCCATTTCTCTCTATGCACCTTATACACTCATTCTTAATCAACTGATTAGAGCTCAGGCAACAGCGTTGAGCAACAAAATTCTCAAGAATCACCCTGCGGAGGAGTCGGAGACGGCCTATATTAAGGTTAAGACCGTCGCTGAGTATGTTCAAAGTACTGGAGTAGATATGAATAACCCAAAAATACAGGCTGTATTGTTCACCTGGAGGTTTGCGTACGCGGATTTTCTCATGACAATCTTTGGTAGTGATCGCGCAGATGATATTAAAACTGTGTTGGCACCATTTGGGACGCTTACATCGACGAGTGTGATTAACTTTCTCGAAAAAGGAGGAGTTGGTGGCATCCAGAATCTTCCCGCAACTAACGAGATACGTATAAAAGCATTGAAACTTGCAAATGTTTCTCCCGAATTTAAAGCTTTTCTTACAAGAATGGGGGTTAAGTTCTAATTATTTGCTAGATAGGTCTTTGCAGCTGCGGAGACTAGTGACATAGACATGGTCTACCAAGCTGGGTTGGCAAAAACAAAAACCGCCCATATGGGCGGTTTTTGGTCAAACGTACCTGCCTGCGGCAGGCAGGTTGGAAATACTATTTAACAGCCTCTTTCAAAGCCTTTGCGGCCTGGAACTTAGGCACTGTCATTGCGGGAACCTGCACGGTTGCGCCGGTGCGTGGGTTGCGAGCAGTACGAGCTGCGCGCATCTTGGTCTTGAAGATACCAAGGCCTGCGATAGAGACATCGTCACCTTTCTTAAGGCTAGAAACGATAGAATCGATCATAGCTTCAACAGCACGTTCTGCGTCAGCCTTGGTGCCGCCGAGAACTCCGTGTACTTTTTCTGCAATATCTTGCTTGTTCATACGTATGGAACTTGAAATAAACGAGTAAATTAAAGGTTTTGCCCTGTGCCAGTAGTATAGATGATGCAAAAAATGGCGCAACCAGGCCACAAGGACAAGTTTGAGGCTAAAATATTTGACAAAAATCTAAAATATTTCAAAAAAATTACCCAAATACGCAAAACGCTCGCCATCCCTAGAGGACAGAGAGCGTCTGCGCGAACAAACCTACACCATTATACACTAATCGCGTGAACAAATAATGAAATCGAGATAATTATCTTGCGAATTCTATTGCACGAGACTCGCGGATAACATTTACTTTCACTTCGCCAGGGTATTTAAGCTCAGCTTCAATGCGATTTGCGATATTGCGAGCAAGTTCGCGAGCTTGGAAGTCGTTCATTTCATCAGGTTTAACGAAGACACGGACTTCACGGCCAGCTGAGATGGCATAGCATTTCTCAACGCCAGGGAAGGAGTTGGCAATTTCTTCAATATCACCCAAACGTTTAAGATAATTTTCTACTGAGTCACGGCGGGCACCTGGGCGGCCGCCTGAAATTGCGTCTGCTACCTGAACGATGATGCTTTCAACAGTTTCATAAGGATATTCTTCGTGGTGGGCCTGCATTGCTTTGACCACTTCTTCTGAAACGCCAAACTTCTGGAGAACGCGACGACCAATTTCAACGTGGGTACCCTGTACTTCATGGTCGAGAGCCTTACCAATGTCGTGGAGGAGTGCGCCAGCTTTAGCGATCTGGACGTTGGCACCCATTTCTTCAGCGATCATACCGGCAATATGTGCCATTTCTGTTGAGTGCTGGAGCACTGACTGGCCATACGAGGTACGGAAGTGGAGGCGGCCGAGGATCATCATAAGACGAGGGTCGAGGTTAATGACGCCAGTTTCAAAACATGCGGCCTCAGCTTTCTCTTTTATGATCTTGTTGACGTCAGCCTTTGCTTTCTCAACAGTTTCTTCGATTTTTGCTGGTTGGATACGTCCGTCGAGGATCAAGTTTTCAAGCGCCATACGGGCAATTGCGCGACGGAGGGGGTCAAAAGAGGAGAGAACAATAGAGCCCGGAGTGTCGTCGATAATAACTTCAACGCCAGCTGCACGTTCAAAGGCTTTGATGTTGCGACCTTCTTTACCGATGATCTTTCCTTTAATTTCATCGTTGGGAATGGTGACAGCTGTCGCCATTGTGTCTGCGGCAACTGAGTTGCCGAGGCGGTGGATAGCAGTCGTGAGAATTTCCTTTGCGCGGCGCTCGACTTTCTCCATACCTTCACGTTCAAGCTTCATGACGCGTGCCATCAAGTCTTCACCAGCTTCTTTCTCAAGTTCCTGGTAAAGCTGTTCTTTGGCCTGGTCTTTGCTAAGGCCTGCAACGCGAGCAAGTTCAGTGGTGCGTTCGGAAAGAAGCGCATCAGCACGATCTTTAATGTTTTTTACTTCTTCAATTTTGCTCTTAACTAGCTCGACTTCCTTATCAAGCTCTTGTTGTTTTTTGTCGAGTGTTTCTTCACGTTTAAACACACGCTCTTCTTGGCGTGTGATTTTCTCTTCTTTTTCGAGTGCGGCAGCTTCAATATTTAAAGCTTTCTCCTTTGATGCCGCTTCTGCTTCTGCTAAAAGCTTCTCTGCTTTTTCGCGAGCGTCAAGCATGAGTTGCTTGACCTCGACTTCTATAGAACCTTTACGCGAAAGACCAAGTAACCATCGGAACACATAGCCTATGACTGCGCCCAGCAATGCGCTGGAGCCCAGTAGGGCTAACAAAAGTTTTATTGACATAGTAGGGGAAATTCATAGTTTTTTGATATGTTTGAACACCCCAACAATACCAGGGAAATCTCACTTCGGCAAATATTGCAGTAAAAACTATTTCTTTACGATAGGGACAGTTTTGTTGACCAAAATCTCATCCACAAGTCCGTATTTCTTAGCATCTTCAGCTGTCATAAAGTAGTCGCGTTCGACATCTTTTTCGATCTTAGGGAGAGGTTGTCCTGTGGCTTTCGACAGAATTTTATTGAGACGTTCACGGGTTGCGATGATATGTTTTGCGGTGATTTCAATATCCGTTGCCTGTCCTTGTGCGCCGCCCCATGGCTGGTGGATCATCACTTCTGCGTTAGGGAGTACGAAACGCTTACCTTTTGCGCCAACAGCAAGAATCACAGCTGCTGCAGATGCTGCCATGCCGACACATACTGTCGCAACATCAGGTTTGATGTGGTTCATCGTGTCGAGGATTGCCAAGCCGGCGCTTACTGAGCCGCCTGGGGAGTTTATATAAAGTTGAATATCGCGCTTAGGATCTTCAGATGCCAAGAAGAGGAGTTGGGCAATAATAAGGTTCGCGCCATGGTCTTCAATAGGGCCGCTAAGGAAAATAATACGATCCTTCAAGAGACGTGAGTAAATATCAAACGCCCGCTCACCGTACGGGGTCTTTTCAATAACCATCGGCACAAGCTGGTTCCTGAGTTCGTATTTTTTGAGGTGTTCCATGCAGGAACTTTACTCCTTTTCTGTCTTGCCTTCAAGCAATTGCAAAACCTTCTCGTTTCGGAGCACTGTTTGTATATGGATACGGACGAGATCAGGACGGGCATCGGGGAAGTGTTCAAGAGCATGCTTGAGTTCACTTTCTACTTTCTCTTCATCGGCCTCAATCTTTTCTTCTTCAGCAATTTTGTTCAATGTGAGCTGGAGTTTTGCACGTTTTGAAGCTTGTTCGCGGAAATCAGCACGGATTTGTTCTTCAGTTTTTTCAACACGCTGTAGGTAGTCTTCAAAGGAAAGACCAAAACGCTGAGTGTCTTCGCGCATCTGGCCGATTATTTTATCAAGTTCACTTTCAACGAAGATAGAAGGGACGTCGATCTGCACTTTCTCTATAAGAGCATCAACTACCTTGCCACGGCGGCTGTCGCGAGCTTTCTGCTCTTTCTCAGACTTCATATTCTCTTTTATCTTCTGCTTCAAATCTTCAACGCCTTCAAATTTGCCAAGTGATTTCGCAAACTCATCATTTAATTCAGGTAGATTTTGTGGGTCTGCGAGCTTAGCTTCAGCATCTGCAACTTCAGTTGGGGAGGTGGAAGTAGAAATAGGTTCTGAACCGTCCCCTTGCTGACCTGCAGGGGAAGAACCTGTTTCTGCTGAAGAAGCCTTAGCGTGGGCGCGGCGAATAGAAGTGAGGGCTTCATCAACTTCTGCATCTAGAATGTCTGCAACTGTTTCAATTTCGATTCCTTCACCAACCTTCTTCCAATCCTTTGGAAGTTCAATAGTAGGGTAGACGCTGGTGACGATAGTAATGCCAACAGGGTTTCCAGGTGCGAGTTTAGTGATGCGGATGTCGGGGCGACCGAGTGCGCTTGGTGCATGAACATCAACAAGGTCCGGATAAAAATCGCGCATAAAAATCTCCACAGCTTCTTCAAGAACAGCTGTTTCACCAATGCGTTTAAGAGCCATTTCTGCTGGAACATGGCCTTTACGGAACCCATCCATTTCAAGCTGGGCTGAAAGGAGGGTAAGCGCCTTTTCGCGGTATGGGGCAACGGTTTCTGCCGGGATCTCTCCCGTTAGTTCTACCTCTGAATCGGGTAGCGATTTCTTAATAAACGACTTAGCTAGTTCTTCAAATTTCATCAAGCGATACTAACGTATTAGGAGTTTGCTGGCAACTCCGCCTGCTCGTTTTGGAGTCTAATGGCTTCTGCGCGCTGCTCCTGTTTTATAAGAAAATACACGCCACCGACAATAAACAAAACCACGATAATTATCGTTGCCACTATCGGACCCAGAGAGCCAGGAGGAGTAGATTCATCCATGCCGTTATTCTACAGCAGGAAGCGATATCCACAGCTATTATTTATTGAACTTCTGCTTGTAGAGCTCAACTGAGCGGCTGATTGCCTCCATTGCCTGAGCCTTACCGTTTACTGCTTTGATTTCAACTGGTGCTGGTTTGCCCTTGAGCAATTTGTAGGTTTCGAGGAAGTGCTGGAACTCCTTAATAGAGTGTTGGTTTACATCTTTGATGTCTTGTACGTCGTCCCATCGTTTGTCATCAACTGGTACAGCAATAATTTTGAAATCACTTTCGCCAGTGTCAATCATTTCCATAACTCCTACTGGGCGGACAGTAACAAGAATGCCTGGGTCGATAGGGTAAGTGGTAAGAACGATAACATCGAGCGCGTCGCCGTCGTCCCATAGGGTTTGAGGAACAAAACCGTAGTCATAGGGAAATGCCGCATCGGAATAGTTTGCGCGATCAAGCTTAATCAAGCCTGTTTCTTTGTCGATTTCGTACTTGTTGTGTGAGCCTTTGGAAACCTCAACGATGACATTGATTTCCTCAGGAACGTTATTACCCAACGGTACGTCGTGCCATAGATTCATATGTTTTTATTATAGCTTATTCAGTAGGAGTCGTTTCTTCTGCGGGAGTTGCTTCCTCAGCAATCTTAGTACCCTGTGTCGACTGGATGTCGATGCGCCAACCAGTGAGCTTAGCTGCGAGGCGTACGTTTTGGCCACCGCGACCAATTGCGAGTGATTGCTGGTCTTCAGCGACTTTGATAGTTGCCTTGTGTTCAGCCTCATCAAGATCTACTTCTGTAATGCGCGCTGGTGAGAGAGCTTCTTCTATAAAGGTCTTTGGATCCTCAGACCACTCTATGATGTCGATTTTTTCGCCGCCGAGTTCTGAGGTAACTGTTGAAACGCGAACACCACGCTGTCCAACAAGAGAACCAACTGGGTCAACGTGTGGGTCGCTTGAAGCAACCGCAACTTTTGAGCGAGAACCTGCTTCGCGAGCGACAGCCTTAAAGAGAACTGTGCCGTTTGCGGCTTCTGGCGCTTCCATTTCAAATAACTTTACGAGGAATTGTGGGTTTGCGCGGGAAAGGCGGAGGTAGATACCGCGGGAGCTTTCCTCTACTTGGTAGAGAACGGCGCGAATGCGTTCACCCTGGCGGTAACGTTCACCGGGAATCTGCTCATCGTACGGAAGGATGCCAGTTGCGCGGCCGAGGTCGATAAAGATGTTTCCGCGTTCCATGCGCTGCACGGTTCCGGTAACAATTTCACCTTGGCGCTTACCAAATTCAGCAACAACAGATACTTTTTCTGCTTCGCGGATTTTCTGGATGATGACCTGCTTTGCTGTTTGTGCGGCAATACGGCCATAATCGTCCTTTGTTTCGAGCGCAAATACGAGCTCGTCGCCGACGACTGCGTCGCGTTTTATGAATTTTGCGTCTGCAAGAGTGATGTGCTGTTCAGGGTTAAAACGGGGAAGGGGGATTATAGGATTACCTTCGGTATCAAGTTCAAATTCCTTGTGTTCATCTTCCTCTTCTTCGCTGATAAAGCGTACAGTGCTTTCATCAACAACTTCTTTTATTTGCTGGAATTCAGGTGTGCCAGTATTCAAATCCAATTTAGCGCGGATTATTTGGCCGCGTTTTGCGTATTCTTTTTTATATGCAGTAGCAAGAGCAGCTTCAATAGCCTCGATAACTTTCTCGCGGGGTATGCCGCGTTCTTCTTCGAGCTCGCCGAGCACTGAATTCATTACTTTAAGATCAAACATATACGATTTTGGTTATTTTCTTAAAAGGAGAACCGCCCCTCGGGGGCGGTTTCCAGATACTTTTAATATACTCTTTTCTTTCGCTAAAGTCAAGGTCAATAAAAAGAGCTCTTTGTCGAGGTATAATCTCAAAAGAATTGATGAGCTATGATCCAAATATACAAACAATATAAGAAGAGACAGCAACTATTGTTACTAGTTTTGTCGACTGCTGTAATTGCGGCTGGTGTGTATTGGGGTGTTTCTGCAATGTACAAAAACGGGTTTGCGCGTTGTATAGAGTTTCAGGTTACTCATTCTGCAAACGCTGCGTTTATCTGCGGCAATCATTATTTTGGTGTATACGGGTCATCTGGATACGATATAAAAAAAGCTGAATACTATTTTGCTAAAGCGGTCGAGATTGACCCAACTACGCCCGATGCGTGGCATCAGTATGCTCGCATAGCGTTTCTTCACGGTGATTTTACAGAGGCTCTTTACCGAATCAATATGCAGTTCAAGATGCGAGGAGATGAGCTTATGGCCTCGTACTACATTCGAGGGCTTATAGAAGGATATGCAAAGCAATACCCTGCTGCAGAAGAGGATTTCTCAAAGTTTTTGGAGTGGGATCCTGATAATTGGGCGGCAAATAACGACCTTGCGTGGATATATTTCGTGCAAGGCAAGTATAAGGATACAAAGGAGCGTGCGGAGATTGGCCTAAAATACAATCCATACAGTCCCTGGCTTCTGGTTATGCACGCGATGTCTGCGTACAATCTCGGCGATTCAAAGACTGCAAAAGAAGAATTGCGGTTGGCGCGTGACGTTGCGGCAGGCTTGCGCGAAGAAGACTGGATACGAGCATATCCTGGCAACGATCCATTAATTGCTGCAGAAGGGCTTGCCTCGTTTCGTCAGACGATAGAGGAGAATATCTTACTTGTGGAAAACAACAGCAGTTCAAACTAATCACTGCTACTATGTCAATATCTGTGTATGTCTAAACTCTCGATATTTAAAGGTAAGATAAAAAAGCAAATTCTCCCCATTGCCTTGCTGTTTTTGGTTTTAGGACTCGCCTTTAGTAACGAGCTGTCGGGAGGTTTAAAACCCCAGCCGTTTAGTTCTGTTGAAGTTAGGTTGGCCGAGCAGTCGCCTCGAGGGCTTGCCGGCGGCGCAATAGTTCCTGCCTCGTGCCCCTCTTACTCTCACTTAGGCGACAACTGTAACGCTGAAGAGGGAGATATGTGCTTCAACATAGGGGGCTGGCAAGATCCACCACCTGATGGGTATACCTTATATGAGACACCGGGCGTATACAGGCTCTGCTGCGCGAGTGGTTACGTACCATCTGACCCATATACATGCGTGCCCGCCTGCGCTGCTGGTACCGGACTAGCATGTGCTTCTGCTGCAAACTCTTGCGGTCAGACAAGAGCTAACGGGACGATGCAGTGCAACGGCACCTGCACCTCAACGCCACCACCTCTTTCTGACTGTCCTCCAACGGTTACCATTACTCCACCTGGAGGCACTCCAGCCACTACCGCCAATGTTGTTACCGGACAGACAGCAACTATTACCTGGTCATGTCCTTCTTCAGGAAATACATCGGCCTCAGGAGTCAACTTCACGACTGGCGGTGCGGTAAGTGGCTCTACAGGCGTCACTGTCACTACGGACAAAACCTACACTGTTGTGTGTGACCAAACAGGCTCTCAGGCAAGCGTGAGTGTTATTGCCATAAACGCAAACATGTCTATTACCGCTTCTCCGTCACGTGTTCGTCTAAACGACACGTCAGTTATTACATGGTCTGCTTCAGGTGTTAACAGCTGCTCATTGGTTGGCCCTGGAACCACGGATGCCGCAACCGCTGTGAGCGGATCTATATCATCAAGAAATAAGACAACAGCTGCTATCACCGGACAAAGCACATACACACTGACCTGCCAGACTGATGCAACTCCAATAAGTACGAGT
>Ga0156605_102_pt1 | contig 39858 bp, 44 predicted proteins | sample RifOxyC1_FD_110679 | JGI IMG/M metagenome (GOLD analysis project Ga0156605, IMG submission 110679) | Candidatus Adlerbacteria bacterium RIFOXYC1_FULL_48_26 | reverse complement strand
CTCCGCCCTCGCCCCGTTCCGCCTTTCCATACTTATTTTTTCGCGGGGGGGATTTTTTTAAAATTGAATGGGCGGAAACGGGGCTCGGTCGGGCTTCTTCTAAGGAAGAAGCAGTCGGAAAATACAAATGCAAAATTGAGCCTCGTGTCATTTTTTATCGCTAGTAGTTCGTCCAGCCCATGGAGTCCATCCTCGGCATCCGCCTCGGACATTTCCGCTAGGGCTACTCGCGCCTAGATGTCTAGGTAGCGTGCTTTTCCTCGCACTTCCGCCCTGCGGGGCGGGTGCTCGGGCACGCATCTGTTTGGGGGGAGGAAGGAATCCTCCCCCCAGCTTCGGTCTCCTCCTCGCAGTGGTTTGCCAGAGTATTCAGTGCTTTATTGTGTTTATCTTTTACTTACGCTTTGTGGCTTCGTTGTTTGTGCCTTCGGAGTCCGCCCTCGCACAACCCCCTTCCTCGTTTTCAATATTGCTTTCGTGGTGTCGCTTCCGCTACTAAACTTCTGCATTGCAAGAGAACGGCGGCGCTCATCCAAGGGCGTGGACGCCCTAGCGGAAATGCCCGAAGGCGCGAAGCCGATGCGCTTGCCCCACACCACCCATGCGCGCGCAAATCCCGCCCGCGAAGGACAGAAGGAATCGCGGGAGGGACTCCCTAAATTATTCGTTGTCTTCTGTCTTAGTAGTGTTTTGATCGCCTTGATTTGAAGAATTTGAATTTTGAGTAGTGTCTTTCTTGTTATCTTTTTCTCCTGCCTCTGACTGTTCCGAAGTTTCCTTTGGTTCGTCAATTTCTTTCGGCTCATCAACCTCTTCTGGTTCATCCGCTTCTGTTGCTTCCTCCGCCTCTACCGCTTCTTGTTCTTCCTTTTGCTCAATTTCCTCCTTTTTCTGATCATCCTTACTCATTTCATCCTCTATTTTGTTTTGTTCGTTTTGAAGAGAATTCTCAAGTTGGTCTTTTTTCTGCCCGAGTGCGTCAATCTGTCCGTCAATGTCCTTAAGTTGCGCTTCCAGTATTGCTATCTGCGCGGTGTCTCCGACACGGCGTGCTTCTGCAAGAAGATTCGTCTTGATTTCTTTGCGCTGGGCTTTTAGTTGCGCTTTAGCGTCCTTGAAAGTTTGCTCCAAAAGTTTATCCCGCGCATCAAATTCGTCATTCAATGTTTTGGCAAGAGCGGACACGTCTTTGCCGGATGTCTTCTCTTCACTCACAATCTCTGCGGCATACGCTACATTGGCTTGAAGAAGCGACTGGGCTATCGCAAGTCCTTTGGCGTTAACGCCCTTCTCTTCAACCATGATTTTAATCTCCGCAATACGCTCTCCTGCAAATTCAATTTGGAGCTTAGCTTTTGCCTCTGGATTAAATGTAAAAAATTGTCGTAAATTTTCCCCTAAGCGGTCAAGGAAATAGAATGAGCTTTCGGGTGTAAGACCTGCCGACGGAAGCGTGACTTGCGGGCTTTGCGCAAAAGCCAAAAATGGGATGAATAATAATGAAATTGCGATGGGTTTTATAATGTTCATAGTGTATTCATTATACTAAATATGTGGACACAACTCTATAGCCACTGTGTACAAGGTTTAAACACTCAGACGCGCACAACCCCGCCCGCGAAGGACAGAAGGGATCGCGGGCGGGACTCCCCATTCAGCTCGATGCTCAAATTAAAAAACAGGACTCCAGATTTAGGGAGTCCTGTTTTTGACTGGTTACTGGATGATTCCATCGTCGTTGGTCTCACCGTCACCATCAGAGACTGACGCTCCGTCGTTTGGCTCGTTACCGTGTCCGGTGGTCATCTGCTTGGTGTCATCAGAGTCGTTTTCGGTATCAGCGGATTCAATTTTTGTAATTGTACCGTCTGCCGCGTTTACCTTAACTTCTTGGTCCCCGATAACAACATTGTAGACAACTGTGCCGTCCTCATCTTCCAGCTGAATACTTGTTGCCGTCCCACCTAGTTTGGTCTCAGCGACCTGTTTCGCCTGATCGGCGGTGATTGTGGCCTTGGCTTGAAGCATCTGCTGTTCTTGGGCGTCCGGAATCTCCGTGTCGGAGTCCACTTCTCTCTGGTTTACCGTCTCCGTCTGAGTGGGCTGGGATGTCGGGACGTTGCTTTGCGCAAACGCTACGCTTCCTACAATACCCAGTCCTGCCAGTGGAATCGCCAAAAGAGCTAGTAATGATTTGTTTTTCATAGTTCGTTATTGTTAATGCTAGTAATGCGGAAGTGATATCTGCCTTCCATTTATTACTACGCATGGCATGTGGAGTTTCTTTCAAATCAGTAGTTGCCCTCGTAATCTCCCTCATCCTCGCTGGAGTGGATAAGCTTGTCGTACACAGTGGTATTCGAGAGAAGGTATTTGTGTACCGTTTGTCCGAAGTCGAGTCTATCGAGAATAAGGCCGAACACGAGAGAGAGGATTATCGCCGCACCGACAACCACCACCGTAGCATAGCGATATCCCTTGCGTGTCCGGCGAAACCCAAGATATGCCGACGCGGTAAACAATCCGAGTACAAAAAGCCAAATGTACGGAATACTTTGGGCAAAATCCCGAAGCGTATCTTGCAAGGCAGGCTGCCCGAGAGTCCTGAGACCGTCGTTATCGGAAAAGACGTACCAAGCGACAGAAACAGCGATGCCTCCTGTGACAATCGCAAGCCCAGCTAGTGTCCAAAAGACTGAGCGCTTCAAGAGAAAATGCCAGCGCGGTTTTGGAGTTGCCCCGCGTTCGGCTATTTCTTTTACAATATGTTCTGAAAAATTTTCCATAGGTTTATATATTATACGTCCGTGCTAATAAATTCCTTTAATAACGAGTCTTTGAGCTCTCGCTTCCCACGGCTGATGTAGGTTGCGACAGTTCCACTTGGGATTTGCAAAATATCGGCGATTTCGTCATAGCTTTTCTCTTCCAAAAAGCGCAGGACGAGCACACTCCTATATTGCTCTCCAATGCCCGCGAGAGCTTTGTGAACAGCTACTTTTAAAAGCTTTTTGTCAATCTCTGCATGAATATCGGTAGCATCTGCAATATTCTCAAATATTACAAGTTCCTCTTCCGTTTCTACGGTATGTGGGCGGACTCGTTGCTTGCGAAAAAGGGAGATGCTCTCATTGTGCGTGATACGGTACATCCAGGCGCCAAATGGAAGCGAGGGGTCGTAATCGTTGAGATTAACGTACGCTTTAATGAACGCTTCTTGCAAAACGTCGTCTGCATCTTCGGCAGAATTGATGCCGAGCCTTTTCACATAACGACGTAACGGTGCTTCGTATTTCGTTACAAGTGCCGCAAACGCATGACGATCTGCGAGCGCATTACGCACCAGTTCCTGATCGGTTTTGAGCGGAGACGCTGACATAAAATTATCGCAGTTTAAGAATATATGCCATACCGTCGGTAAAGAACGAATCACCCGAGAAATTTTCGCCCAAACTTGGTTTTACGAGCTGTAGTTTCTCTATGCTACTAACCACGCCGGCGGTTTCAAGGTCTTGTAAAAGAAACTCGCGCTCGGTATCAATATTCGGATCAATCATATGCGTCACTCCCCACTTCAATCCCACGTCAAGGCTGGCAGTGCCGACATATATATTCTGTCCATCCGCGGTTTGTAAAGACGTATGCCATATGCGTGCATGATGTCGCGAACGAACCGTCTGTGCCAAGGTTTCTTTTTGGAATCCGAAGTCATGCACGCGTGTGTCCCAAAACGACGGAGTCATAGGTGCTTTGGGGTACGCGGTATTTGAAAGGGCGCGCGCTGCAAGTATGAGAGTATTTTTTAGTGTAGCGGGGTCAGCTTGCAACCATCCGGCTTTTTGGAGCGCATTTACCAAAGATTCATCATTACGCACAACAAAAATAATGCTGATAGGCTCTTGCGTCGCACCCGTAACTGTTTCGGTGAAGAGCGGGAGAGAGCTAGAGGCAAACGTCGCCTTAATGTTCTGCACAGCAGAGAACGTCGGCGTTGCGATGACCGCCCGAGGCGGATGGTATCGTGCCACAAGTACTCCATACGTAGCTACCCATATCAAAATAATTGTGAGTGTGATTGCTCCTGCTCGGCGCAAACGAGGAACGAATACATCAGGATGTCGTGAGAACAACCATTCGCTGAACGAAACAGCTATGAGAAGCCAGAGGAGTCCTACCGCGTACCCGGCCAATACGTCGCTCACATAATGAACGCCGAGATATATTCGGCTCACGCCGATGAGAGCGATCAAAGATATGGCGCTGACGGCATACGCCACCTTTCTCGACCAACTGGGGGCAGTGCGAACAAGAATGTACGCACAAAATCCGTAGAACGCAACCGCGATCGTTGCGTGACCGCTTGGAAACGCAAACCCGTGTTCGACATAGTACGCGATATCAGGGCGAGGCCGATGCAATACGATTTTACCAAGTGTTGTGAAAAGCTCGGCACCTGCGATTGCAACCACGAGTGAGAGCGTGAACCGTCCCCGCCCCCATATCCACAAAAGAAAGATAGCGAGTATCACTCCAACGATAACCATTTCCCATTTCCCCCAAAAAGTAATCCATGTGAAAAAGTTCAGTAACTCTGTATCGCGAAATGCATATACAAGGTTCGCCACGCGCTCGTCTATTGCAACGATACTGTCACTGCGAATAAAATCCTCAACAACGCCGACAAGAAGTGAGAACGAATACAATATTCCGAGCAAGAGAAGTGTTAGTGTGCGTCCGCTGAAATAGTGCGGGTCAAGCCGATTTCGTACAAATTCTACGAATCCTGGATGTCGCTCCTTGAAGCGCAGTACATCAGGATTTTCGGCAATGGCGCGAGTAACAGATTGCCATATTGAGGCAAGGAACAGAAAAAACGGCCTGCTTCTTGAAAGTCCATACCACGCGACAAAAACGAATACTATGGCTCCAAACATGAACAAGCCGACGCGAGATGACCAAATCTCGACAACTCCCAACACGTTTCCAAAGGCATACCCAAGGAGTACATGCACTGCCGCCCAAAGAACACCACTTGAAATATTCCACAATAGAAACGTACGCATACGCATTTTCAAAAGTCCAGCGACAAACGGCACTAATGGGCGAATCCACCCTATAAATCGTCCTAAAAAAACACTTTTGCCACCGTGTCGTTTAAAAAATTGTTCACCTCGTTCTAAGTGGCTTAATTTAAAAAAACGACTCTCGGGGCGAAAAAGGTACTTGCCACGCGACCCAAGATAGTAGCTGATTGTGTCACCAAGAATTGCGCCGATCGCGGCAAACCATATGAGATCTATAAGATCAAGATATCCCTGCGCGGAGAGGACACCAGCAAAAACGACGACAACCGCGCCGGGAACTATCATGCCTATGAACGCCAGTGATTCCAAGAGTGCAAATACCAGTACAATCCAATACCCGAAGTCGCCCAGATGTTGTATGGTTGGCAAGATTGATGTAATAAATTGTGTCATAAATAATAGCTCTTCATTTTACCAACTCCTCAATGGAAACATTCAACGCTTTGGCGATACGCTCAATGGTTGAAAGTGTTGGATTTTTTTTACCACTTTCAACATTGCTCATATAGGCGCGATCAAGCCCGAGCTTGCGACACAAATCACCCTGCGTCATATCTTTTGCAAGGCGGATTCTGCGTATATTGTCGCCTAGTTTCTTTGCGGAATTGTTCATATCAACAGTTTTAGTATAGCGAGAATTGTTTTTCAAAACAATAGTGTTATATAATACAAATAGCCCTCGCCCCGTTTCCGCCCATTCAATTTTAAAAAAATCCCCCCCGCGAAAAAATAAGTATGGAAAGGCGGAACGGGGCGAGGGCGGAGCGCCGAGTCCGCGAGGCGCTGGTCGGATTGAGAGAGTCACCACGCAATCGGGGCGTACGCATTGGTCTAAAGCCACCACGCACGCGGAGCGTGCGATTAGTCAGAGTTTTGTTGGAAAAAGGTTCGAGCAAAGGATATGATTAGATCACATTCAGAAACTTGGTCGGAAGTAAGCGCAAAATCTGGGCGCGCCGAAGGCGCGCTGTATGGCGAGGAAATGAATTCCGTCTTGCGGGTGCGGGCGAATTCGGAGGGCGGGCGGAAAACAAGAAATGAGATCTTAATAGTTTCTTTTTTTGAATCCAAAATCTATTTATGAACAAACCAAAATATTTTCTCTATGCTCGCAAGAGCACCGAAGATGATGATAAGCAAGTGATGAGTATTCCAGCTCAACTTGTGGAGCTTCGTGAATTTGCGAGCAGAGAAAATCTTGAAATCCTTGAGGAATTTCAAGAGTCGAAAAGCGCAAAGAGTCCGGGACGAGAAGTGTTCGGCGAAATGATGATGCGTATTGAGAAAATGAGTGGTGTAGGTATTCTCGCGTGGCATCCTGACCGACTAGCGAGAAATTCTATTGATGGAGGTCGCATCATTTACGCCGTAGACACTTCTAAAATAGTCTCTTTGCGCTTTCCGACATTTTGGTTTGAACCCACCCCGCAGGGACTCTTTATGTTGCAAGTGGCGTTCGGACAAAGCAAATATTATTCCGATAATTTGAAGCAAAATGTCGAACGAGGTATGCGCCAAAAATTGCGACGAGGAGAATGGCTAACCCGCGCTCCATTCGGGTATGTGAACAATCCAACTACGCGCAATATCGAACCTGATGTGGTGAAGTCTAAAATTATTGTCCGCGCTTTTGGTGAATATGTAAAAGGAACACATACCCTCATTTCGCTGTCGCAATTTTTGGCTGACCACGGTGTTGCTCAAAAGTCCGGAACGCCACTTGGCAAAGCTTCCGTGAAAAGGATTTTGACTAATCGTGCGTACTTAGGATTTACCAAACATCACGAGGAATATTTTCCCGGAAGCTTTGCGCCAATTCTTTCTCCGACACTGTTTGAAGCTGCGCAAAAACAACTTCTCGTGCGAGCGCATCCGAGACATAGCAAAATATCTCATAATTTTCCTTTCACTGGACTTTTTCGTTGTGGGGAATGTGGCTCGATGATAACTGCTCAATGGTGTATTGGAAAAATGGGTGGTCGTTATCGCTATTATCGTTGTACGAAAAAGAAAGGAAAATGTGGTCAAGGATATTTGCAGGAAGATGCGCTCGCTCTCCAAGTTAGAGAACAGCTTCAAACAGTGTCGTTTCCCGAAGCGTGGGCAGATTATATGCTCAAAAAAGTTGAAGTTTTTGAGCATGACGAAATCCACGCTTCGGGAAATCGGCTCGGACAGATGAAGGAAGATTTGAAAACGCTTGAAGCAAAACTCGACGCACTCGTGGATTTATACCTAAACCACGATATTGAGCGCGAAATATATTTGACAAAAAAGGACGCGCTCATGCGTCAAAGGAGCTCGCTTCAAGCGAAATCTTCATCTGCCCGAGCCGAGAGAAAGAATTGGGTCGAACCCCTGCGGAAGTGGATTTTGGATTCAAAACGCGCGGGGTTTCTGGCAACCAGTGAAAATCTCCATGAGATGCGAGATTTTCTTCGTTCTTTTGGAACGAACCCCGCGCTTAAAGACAAAACTATTTCGATCTCATTTTGCCCGCCCTCCGAATTCGCCCGCGCCCGCAAGACGGAATTCATTTCATCACCATACATCGCGCCTTCGGCGCGCCCAGATTTTGCGCTTACTTCCGACCAAGTTTCTGAATGTGACCCTACGGGGAATCGAACCCCGATTTAAAGCTTGAGAAGCTTCCGTCCTAACCGTTAGACGATAGGGCCGCACTTCGAACTGACCAGGCGATAATAGCAAGATTTCGGGGATTTTGTAAGTTCATAAAAATGTAAACGTCTTTGGTAGTATAGATATATGAATACAAAAACTCTTTGGGCGATGGGATTGTTAACTATCATCGTGGCGCTCGGTGTATATGGGTACTCTAGCTATCGACCAGGTTCTGAATTGCCGCCAAAAGCGCAGGTGCCATCAGACACAGTTTCAAACGGAGATCAGTCTGCAATTGAGGCAGTGATTGTAGAGTACGGTGCCACATTACAAAAGCCGAGCAAGATTAACATCGTTTCAATTGCACCAAGAGCTTCTGGGAAGGCATTTGAGTCGTACCAAGTAGAAGCAAATATAGTCGAGACGGTAAGCGGGTCACCATCAGGCGTGTACCCAGTCTCTATTACTGTAGAGAAGCAGGGTGGCTCATGGATGATAACGGCTCTTACAAAGGGTGCGTATAGCGAGCTTCCACAACGCACGACTATTACAGGTATTTGGGAATGTTTGCCACACAAGGGAGATGGCCCACACACGATGGAGTGTGCATTTGGTATCGCAAAAGACCAGAGCGACGGACACTACGCAGTGGACACATCACTTATGTCGACGTACCCAGTGGACTACCCGACAGGTACACATCTAAAGATAGAAGGCATAGTAACTCCGGCCAACCAACTCAGTTCAGTGCAGAAATATGATATCGATGGAATAATCCGCGCAACGAGCATCACAAAGATATAAAAAGAAAAACGGGGGATTGAGTAATCCTCCGTTTTTTTATTCTATCGGTCCCCAGCGCTCGCAGAATTTCCCGACGCGTCCAGTGGACCGTTTTACATAGGGAACGTTGTCGCAGACCTCGCCATCGTGAGGGATGTACGTCATGGGCCTCCAGTATATGGGTGGCCCTTGTGGGGGAGCGGGGATGCGAGCCAAGTAATAAAGGCTTTGGACGCTGTGTACTTCGAGCACGGGCGGCTCAAAGGACCGCACAGATCCCACATCTCCATGGCTTTTGCTTGGGGAGGGGGTGAGCAGTAGCGCGAAGAGCGCCACTACAAGCATTAGGCGAACTAACATTGAGTCCTCCGTATGTTGAAAACAAAACAACCTCTTACGTTACCGTAGAGGTTGTTTTGTGTGTTGTCAACGAAGTGTTTCGAGCAACTAGTGCAACTGTGCGTTGTACTGAGCGACCAAGGCATCGATGGTGCCATCGGCTTTGTACTTCTGGATCTCTGCGTTGATTTGCGGCATGTATTTTACAAGAGGAGACTTCTTCGAGATGGTGATGTAGAAGCTCTCATCCGCGACAGTCTTTGGAAGTGCTTGGTACTGGTCGGTGTGTTTTGTGTTTTTCAACATCACATTACCTGCGTAGAGTGAGTAGATAAAGTAATCTGCCTTACCTGAAGCTACCAACGCCAATGCTTCCTCTGTTGTGGCGACGTGGGTGAAGTTCAATTTTTCTGCGCTGTACGTGTCAAACTCCTGACCATAGCTGTCGCCAGTCATAGCAACGCCGTGCTTGGTCAAAAGATCATCCCACTTTGTGAAAGTAAATTCTTTGCCCTTTGCAACGAAGAGTGCGATAGGGTCAACAGTGTATGCCTCTGAGTAATCCATGTATTCAAGACGCGCGTCTGTCTTATATGCGGCAACCAAGACATCAACCTCTCCAGTCTTTGCCTTTGCCTGGACCTGGTCCCACGCGCCTTCAGCAGGGAAGCTCACAGGGATATTAAGGTCAGCGAAAATCTTCTTTACGAGCGCTGGGCCTGCGCCATCGATCACGTCACCATTTTGGTACATGATAGGAGGCCATTCTGGGTGGCCAGATGCGACAGCGACCTTTGCGGGCATAGTGCTGTTCATCTTCCACGCCGCGAACCCGCCAACAATAAGTACGATCAAGACTATGAGAACAGTATATTTTTTATTCATATCTAATACTTTTTAAATAAAGACCCAGAAACAATCTACACAAACATTGAATCTACAACTTCTTTTACAAGTGTGCCGTCGGCTTTACCTTTAAGGTCTTTCATAAGCGCACCCATAAACTGGTTTGCTCCTGACTTGTCAGTAACACCCATCTCGGCAGCTTTCGCAGTTGCTGCTGCAACAATCTCTTCACGAGACATCTGCTCTGGAAGCATGGTCTGGATAAATGCGAGTTCTACCTTTTCGCCTTCGGCGAGTTCTGGACGGCCGCCCTTTTCAAACTGCTCAATAGAGTCTTTGCGCTGCTTTGCCGCACGCATAATAACGGTAAGAGCTTCTTCCGCATCGAGTACGCCATCGGGGCCCTTGCCTTTAGCAACTGCCTCGTTTGTCATAGCTGACATAAGCCCACGGATAACTGATAACTTAACGGCATCTTTGGCGCGCATTGCGTCCTTAAGCTGCTCCTTCAATTCACTTTGTGTCATGGAATTAGTCTACATGCTAAAATGGCTTTATGGAATGGCTTATCATCGGTCTGCTTGTGGCGGTATTAGGGTTTCAACTCTTTCTATATATACGTGCCCAAAACAAGGCAGAACCTGAAAATACTCAAGGGTTAATGTTGCTTCAAAACCAGCTCGCCGAACTTACGCGTTCAATGGACCTCAAACTTGGAGAGGGGACGCGCAGCATGTCAGAACTTGCCAGCTCGCAGTCTGAACAGGCGCAACGCCTTATGAGCACTATCACTAAACAGGTGCAAGATCAGCTCCTTGAAGTGGTGAAAGGTGTAACCCAAACACAGGAATCTACAAAGCAGGTGTTTGTCATCGCAGAGCAGCTCAGCAACTTGGAGAAGGTTCTCAAAAATCAAAAGCAGCGTGGAAACTTGGGCGAGGCAAGTCTCGAACTTGTGATGAGCAATATTTTGCCACCCGGTGCATACGCTATGCAATACGAATTTCCAGGAGGGGAAACAGTTGATGCAATAATCCATACCAAAGAAGGGTTTATTCCAGTCGATGCGAAGTTTCCTCTTGAAAACTACACTCGTATACACGACGAGAAAGATGACATCCGTCGTGGTGAGTTTGAAGAGGCGTTTAAGCGTGATCTTAAAAAGCGTATTGATGAAACGAGCAAGTATGTGCGCCCTAAAGATGGCACACTCCCGTTCGCGTTTATGTACATTCCGGCCGAAAGCATCTATTACGACCTGTTGAACGATGGTATTGGTGCAGTAAACACCCGCAGTCTTCTAGATTATGCACAAAACGAGAAGAAGGTGATTATTGTGTCGCCTACAACCTTTGCTGCATACCTCCAGTCGGTGCTCTACGGCTTCAAGGCGTTTAAGATTGAAGAGCAGGCAAAAGATATTGCTAAGAATGTCGAGGCGCTCGGCCGACACATTAATGCCTACCAAGATTATTACAAAAAGTTGGGAGCCTCGCTTTCGACAACGGTTAACCACTTCAATGCCGGGACTAAAGAGTTGGGCAAGATTGAAAAGGACGTATTGAGAATAGATGCGTCAGCAGATATTTCTATAGACGTGCCGCTGCTCGATAAGCCTATAGTAGAAGGGAAGGAATAACAGCATTTGCTACAATAGATATATGGAACAAAAAATGGTTACTACAGGTCTTGAATTACCAGGGTACAAGATTGTCGAAAACGTAGGTGTGGCGCGCGGTATTATCGTCCGCTCACGCTCTATTATTGGCTCTATCGGGGCGGGTTTGCAGACCATTGTGGGAGGCAATATCTCCCTTTTTACAGAACTTTGCGAACAGAGCCGCGAGGATGCCTTTACCCTCCTTTGTGAACATGCCGAAAAGATGGGTGCCAATGCCATTGTCGGTATGCGCTACGATGCCAACGAGGTAAGCGCCGGGGTAGCCGAGGTTTTGGCCTACGGGACAGCCGTAGTTGTCGAAAAGATCTAATTAAGGTATAGTAGTTCGCGTTATGGCAACCAAGGAAAAAGTAGAAAAAACAGCAAAAACAAGCGAATTCGCAATCTTCCAGACTGGAGGCAAGCAGTACATGGTGTCTGCAGGCGACAGTGTAAAGATTGAAAAGCTTATGGGCGAACACAAGGTTGGAGACAAGGTCTCTTTCAGTGATGTTCTCTTGGTTGAAAACGGCTCAGATACGACTATCGGCACCCCATTCATTAAGGGTGCAACTATCTCTGCTGAAATCTCTAAAATCTCTCGCGCACCAAAAGTTACTGTCATCAAGTACAAGGCGAAGAGCAACTACTACAAGAAGCGCGGCCACAAACAGCCATTCTTTGAGGTAAAAATCTCAAGCATCAAGTAAAAAGAAAGACCACTCCCAAAGGGGTGGTCTTTTGTTCTGGCTCTCAGTGAGAGCTGCGTGCGGCCGACTTGTCGTACAGCCAACTCTTTCTCCGCTCCCGCTCCTGAGCCCGCTGGACGGGATCCGGTTCGAGAATTCCGATATTCGCGAAGAGGGTGGTTTCTGTGTGGATAATGTACAGACCCCCTTCGCACAGATACACCGTGCCGGTGAGCTTCTTGTCGTACACGCTCTCCATCTCCCAGTCGAACGGTATCGTGTCGTAATGACCGCCTTCCGTTTGCCGGAGTTCTACGCGGGTGATGCGCCAATCCCGCGTCATGCCCTTCGTGAGGGCTTGCTCAGCTAACTGCGCCAACCTGACGCTAGTTCCGTTAAGATTCATTGCTCTCTCCCGTTGTGCTACATAGTCCGTAATTTTTTTACCTTAAATAAACTACTTTGTCAAATAAAAAGAAAGACCACTCCCAAGGGGTGGTCTTTTGATTTGTCCCGACAGGGGACTAGTGGATTCCGCGCTTGTAGTCGCTGTTTCCGTAGAGGCTCTTGTCGGGGTTCCCAACGGTCGAGTCGTGAGGGTTGGCGCTGTTGGCGAGAATTCTTGCGACAACTTCAAGCGAGGTCCGCTTTTGCGAATCGGTGGTTGGTGCCGAAGGCTTCGAACTCTTTTTGTCAGACATAGTGCCTCCCTTTGTACGTTGTTTCCGATATTTTTTATACCCCGTATAAACGAATATGTCAATAACGACACGTGTGGATTACTGACGAGAAGAGAGGGCACTGGCGATAGTGTCTGGGTCGGCATATTCGAGCTCTGAACCAGTTGAGAGGCCGCGGCCGAGAGAGGAAATTTTAAAGCTTGCCCCGTGAGGCTCAGAGCCTTTTACGGGGTTTAGACCTTCAGAAATAGGGCGAAGTTTTTCCTGGATGATAAGGCGGGTATGGTCGCCCTCAGTGGTCGCAGAAAGGCCCACAATGACCTCAGTGAGCTGGAGTTTAGCTGCATCGGCTTCCACACGTTTAAGCATCTCCCGCAGGCGTACGTGCTTTTCAGGGGCTTCAGAGGCAAGGGGGATAGTTCCGCCTAAGACGAAGTACAGGCCGCGGAAACCGCTCTGTTCAATATTCTCAATATCGGCATCCTTTTCAACAAGGAAGAGGATGGATTTGTCGCGTGACGAGCTTCCGCAGATAGAACACAGCCCGTTATGTTCAGAGCCTTTTGCGTACCAGCGCAGGCACGATTTGCACTGTGCAGTTTCAGTACCTAAATGTTTTATTGCCTCGGAAAGATCGCCTCGGAAGCCTGGTTGCTGCGAAAGTAGAAATTGCACAAAGCGTCGTGCTTGGCGTGGACCGATGCCAGGAAATTCTTTAAATAAATCTGTAAGCCGCTCAATCGGATTCATATATTAGAAATCTGTGCTGTTTGCAGAGAACACACCAAAGTCCGTCTTTTCGAGGGTCTGGAAGCTTGTGCGCTTGTCGTCGAAGTATAGTTCCACCATACCCACCGGGCCGTTACGGTGCTTTTCAATCAAGATTTCAGCAATATTTGGACGCTCACTTTCTTTATTCTGTTTATCATCACGATGGATAAACATAACCACGTCGGCATCCTGTTCAATAGAACCAGAGTCGCGGAGGTCGGAGAGGCGAGGCTTGCCGCCGCGTTGTTCCACGGCGCGAGAAAGCTGCGAGAGAGCAATAACAGGCACATCAAGTTCACGCGCCAAGTTTTTAAGTGAGCGAGAAATTTCTGTGACCTGCTGCACCATAGAGTCAGAGGCACGGGTTGTTGTGGGGGCCAAAAGTTGCAAGTAGTCCACGACTATCAAGTCGAGACCCTGCTCTTTCTTGAGACGGCGAGCAACAGAGCGCATTTTCAAAATGTTGTTGCCTGGTTGGTCGTCGATAAAGATAGGAGCGCGAGAAAGGCGGTCGTACGCTTCGCGGATACGGTCAAAGTCTTCTTGGTCGGTAATGCGTCCTGTGCGCAAGTTCCATGAGTTAACACGTGCCTCTGCGGCCACCATTCTGTCTACAAGCTGCTGTGCGCTCATTTCCAGCGAGAAGAAGCCAACAGTAGTGCCGTGCTGGATGGCGCTTTGGCGAGCAATGTCGAGTGCCAAGCTCGTCTTACCAACGGAAGGGCGGGCGGCGAGAATGATAAGGTCAGATTTTTGGAAACCTGCGAGCATATTGTCCAGTTCTTTAAAGCCAGTACGTACGCCGCGTAGTTCACCCTTATTGTCCTGGAGACGTTCGAAGTTCTCCCACGCCTTAGCAAGTGTTTCTTTAAGAGCTGTAAATTTAGTAAGAGAGGGGCTTTCAGTAACTTGGTAGATTTTCTTTTCTGCCTTGTCGAGTGTTTCGTCTATGTCGCCACTTTCATCAAAACCAAGTTCTGCTACATATTCTCCAGCATCAATAAGGTTGCGGAGCATAAACTTTTTCTGCACCTGTTCGGCATAGTGCTTTGCATTGCTTGCGGCTGGCACTTCACTGACAAGTTCAGCAAGATAGGAGACGCCACCAATACCTTCAAGGCCTTTGTCATCGGAGAGTCGTCCGCGAACACTTTCAATATCGATAGGTTCATTCTTTTGAAAGAGCGAAAGCATTGCACGGTAAATAATGCGATGCTTCTCACTATAAAATGCGTCTTCAGAAGAAAGCACTTCAGAACTTTCAGCCATACCCTCTGGGCGTATCATCAAGGCACCAAGAAGAGCCTTCTCAGCTTCACCCGATTGAGGGGGGATCCGGAACTTTGTATCTTTCTTAACCACACCTATAGACTACCCTTGTTTCTCCAAGTATCAAAAATGGATAATGCGGGGATAAAAAGGGGATGAGAATCCCTTTATTTCTTAGTGATTTTTTGGCCCTCGGCGCTGTCGGTAACGGTAAAGCCGAGCTCTTCAAGGCGGCCACGGAGATGGTCGGACTTACTGAAGTCGCGGGTACTGCGAGCTTCTTCGCGTTCCTCTACAAGTTCTTTTATTTCTTCAGGAAGATCCTCCTGTTTCAGCACTGTAAGTTTCTGTGGTGGGCGAGCATCAGCAAACCCTAGTCCGAGAATTCTGTCAGCTTGGCGCAGAGTTGCCTTGTTAAGCGTAGAAAGATTTTCCCATACAAGTGCGAGTGCTTGCGCTGTGCCCAAGTCATTTGCGATGCATGTATAAAACTTCTGTAAGAATACTTCATCAGCTTTACCTTCTTTCATTTCCAAATACGCACGTGTAAGGCGGGAAAGTGCAGCGTCGGCACCTTCAAGTGCATCCCAGGTAAAGTTCATTGGTGTGCGGTAGTGGCCAGTCATAAACCAGTAACGGAGTGCGAGTGGGTTAAGGCCTTTATCGACTATATTGTGCAAGTACACAGTATTGCCAAGAGACTTCGAAATCTTTTTTCCTTCGATGGTGATGTGCGCGTTATGTAGCCAGTATCGGACGTATTGCTTGCCAGTAACTGCCTCGGCCTGCGCTATCTCGTTGTTGTGATGCACAGGGATATGCTCGATGCCCCCGGTATGGATGTCTATCTGTTTTCCAAGCAACGCAAAGATCATCGCGGTGCATTCTATATGCCAGCCCGGGAAGCCCTTACCCCAAGGAGATTCCCACCCAAGTTTTTTCTCTCCTTCGGCAAATTTCCACAAGGCAAAGTCGCGTGGGTTTTTCTTTTCGCTGTTTCCTTCAATGCGCGCCTCAGTGGGGCCTGAATCTGCGAGGCCGCCAAGCTTCCCGTACCCTATAAACTTTTTTGTATCAAAATATACGCCATCTGAAATAACATAGGCGTAACCTTTCTCCTCAAGCGCTCTCACAAGAGCGATTTCTTCTTTTATATAGTCGCTCGCGCGGGGAAATTTAATTTTATTGGTAGGCACGCCCAAGCTTGCGATGTCGTGCAGAAATATTTCAGTATATTTCTCTGCCAACTTACGCATATTTTCCATGGTGAAGTCCCATCCTTCGCGCTTCAACCCACGGCTCATGCGGTCTTCGCCCAAGTCAGCATTTCCATCATTGTCGCCAGAGAGGTGCCCGAAGTCAGTGATGTTAGTTACTTGGTTTACTGGATAGCCCCACGTCTCAAGAGAGCGTCTAAGGAGGTTGCCGAGCAGGGCAGGCACCATGTTGCCGATATGCTGTTCGTCGTAGGGAGTTGGGCCACAGTTATACATCCGCACCGTATGGTTGAGCGGACGAAATTCTTCTTTGGTACCCGAAAGGGTGTTATGGAATGTGAGCGGCGGCAGGTCTTTTTGCACTGCAGCTCGTTTGAAAAATGAAAACATAGGTATTTAGAGCCAATCCTTGCGTCTGAAATAAATGAAGAAACAACAGGCAAGGACTGTCATAATACCAACGATAATCCAAAAGTCATGGGCAGTTCCAACGATGGGGTTATTTCGCGTGTTCATACCAAAAAGACCGGCAATGAAGGAGAGTGGAAGGAAGATAAAGGCCATAACCGTAAAGGTTTTCATAATTTCATTTTGTTTTGTCGAAAGGAGAGAGTTGTTAGTCTCGCGGAGTTCAGTAAGCGAACCGTGGAGGTTATCGAGAGTCCTGTCTATGCGTTCATATGCGCCTTCAAGGTCACGAACATAATATGCAAATTCTGAGCCGAAGGTTTTCGTGCCAACAGGTTCAAAGGACTTGAGCATTTCCTCATGAGGAGCCATTGATTGACGGAAATCGTGGATGGAGCGGCCTACTTGGGAAAGTCCCGCGACCATGCGACGTTCGTCTCCGCTAAAAATACGCTCCTCAATGTCGCGAAGACGGCGGTGCATGGTGGTGCAGCCGTTTTCTATTGCTTGGTATAAGTTTCGGACCAGTGCGACAAATAAATGCCCGCCATGTGTAGCGTGTGCTTCTTTTTTTAGAAGCGCTTCCACTTCAAATATCTTTGCAAAGGTGTGGAAGGGGTCAATGTTTTCGTACCGTGTCGTTATAAGGAAGTGTTTTCCGATAATAAAGTCTATTTCCTGCTCAGGCGTCTGGCGACCATTACGGAGGGTGGGGAAGTGCAAGATGATGTAAATAAGGTCGCCAAGTTTCTCTACTTTGGGTTTGTAAGAGGGGAGGAGAAGCTCTTCCGCAATAAGCGGGTCAATATCGAACTCGTGCATTAAACTGCGAACCTCAGCCGCGGTAGGAGAAAGGCAGTCTATCCACGTGAGATTTCTCTGCACGTATCGCGTGATCATGAATAAATTATATCACCGAAATTTTTTACGATTATGTTATACTGAGCAATATATGACGAGACAGAAATGGAAGGCAGCGGGAGCGGTGGTGGCGTTGATGGCAGCGTTCTATCTCGGAACGGTAATGCATCAGCAGAGTGTGTCGGCGGCAGTTACTCGTGCTGTAACAGGCGTGCAACCTAGCGATGTAGACATGGCCCAGTTTTGGGCAGCGTACCAGCTTCTCAACCAGAATTTTATTGTTACCCACGCATCAAGCTCACTTCCCACGGAACAAGAGCAGCTCTATGGAGCAATTGCAGGGCTTACAGCAAGCTTTGGCGACCCATACACAGTGTTCTTCCCTCCATCCGATGCTGAAATATTTCAACAAGACATAAGCGGCTCCTTCGGTGGCATTGGTTTGCAGATCGACAACAATGCTAAGGGCCAGCTTGTTGCCGTCTCACCGCTTAAGGGGACTCCTGCGGCAGCGGCCGATATCCAAACTGGCGACATTATCGTTGCTATCGGCGCAACATCATCAGAAATGATGACATCGGACCAAGCAGTAAAAACAATCCGCGGGCCTGTTGGTACCCCAGTCTCTCTAACACTTGTACGTGGCACAGGTAAGCCATTTACGGTTAACCTTACGCGCCAGACTATCAATATCCCTATCATCGAAACAGAGAAGATGAATGGCGGCATATTCAAAATCACTCTCTATAGCTTCTCAGAAAACTCAGTTAATCTTTTCCGCGACGCGCTTCGACAGTTTATACAATCTGGTAATACAAAACTTATCCTCGACTTGCGTGGCGACCCAGGCGGCTACCTCGATGCGGCTGTCCAGATGGCAAGCTACTTCTTGCCAACAGGGGAGGTGATCGTTACGGAAGACTTTAAGGGCACCCGCGAAAATGTCTCACACCGCAGCCTCGGCTATAACGTCTTTGCGGGTAACAAGAACTTTAAGATGGCAGTGTTGGTAGACCAGGGTTCTGCCTCGGCATCAGAAATCCTCGCGGGCGCACTCCAGCAGCACCATGTTGCAAAACTAGTTGGAACACGCACCTTCGGTAAAGGTTCTGTGCAGGAATTGATGGACCTCGGTGGTGGTGCGCAGCTCAAAGTCACTATCGCCCGCTGGCTAACCCCAAATGGCAACTCGATCTCAGATGGTGGCCTACAACCTGATATTCTCGCAACAACAACACGCGCAGCTATCCAAGCCGGAAACGATGCACAGTTAAACGCAGCGGTACTGTACCTCTCGAACTAACATGAAAGTAATCCTGACTAAAGATGTACGTGGCGTTGGAAGACGACATGAGATTAAGAACGTAGCCGATGGGTACGCGGTTAACTTTCTATTCAAAAATAAATTTGCAGAGCCAGCTACCGATGAAAAGGTAAAACAGATAGAGGCACAGAACGAAGCAGCCGCAGAAGCTCAGAGAAAAGAGGATGAGGTGGTAGATAAAAAAGTTTCTTCATTGAAGGGCAAAACTATTTCAATTACAGCAAAGGCTACAGAAAAGGGCGGTCTGTTTAAGGGGATTACTGAAAAAGATATTGCAAAGGCTATTCTGGGCCAGCACGCACTCCAGATCTCAGAGGATTCTATTGAGCTTGGCGGTGCTATAAAAACTACAGGGGAACACAAGTTTAAGGTTGCGGGTAAGAACGTGGGTGTGGAAATGACCCTCATCATTACGGCGGGAATATAGGTATAGTAGAGATATCTATGACTGTGTATCAAAAAATCAATCACTTTTTCGACAAGTTGGAAGATAAGGTTCGAGGACGTTTAAGCCATCACCCTCTCGTATATTCGTTTATTGGCGGTGTAGGCATCGTTCTCTTTTGGAAGGGCGTATGGGAAACGGCAGAATACTACCCTTCGCTCCATGGCGTCTCGTCACTGCTTCTTGGGGCGTTGATAATGCTCCCAACAGGACTCTTCGTGTCGTTCTTTATTGGCGACAGCATTATCCTTTCGGGTATCAAGCACGAGAAGAAAATTGTTGAAAAAACAGAGGCAGAACTTCGCGCAGAAACGGTAGACCTCAAGATATTAATTGCTCGCCTGGATTCTATCGAGAAGAAACTCGATGCGCAGATACACTAATTTTTTAGCGGTGCTTGTTGTTGTCTCTTTTGCGTTACATGCACTATGGGAGTACTCGCACGTACCTCTCTACACTGGGTACGAGCAGTTGGGGAGTGGCCTCCCTCTTATTCTCTGGGCCACCTCTGGTGATGTTCTCTACACCCTTCTGATTACGGCTTTTGTATTTTTATGTTCTGACAAGGTCGGACCTTGGCGAGCGCGGCAGTACGCCGCACTTGGAATTGGAGGGTTTGTTATTGCGCTTCTGGTTGAATATAAAGCGATGGCTCTACATAAGTGGGCATACACTGCGGCGATGCCGATATGGTTAGGAGTGGGTATTAGCCCAATAGCACAAATGGCACTTCTCGTGCCATTGTCAGTCTATATTTCTTGGAGATTTACGCGATAACGTCTACCGCTGAGCGAACGGTCTTTTTGCCGTTGAAGTTTGTCTTGCGGACATTGCGGAAACCGACAACGCCGTTGATGAGTGCGAAGAGAGTGTGGTCTTTACCAAGACCTACGTTCTTGCCTGGCATCATAGCTGTGCCACGCTGACGTACGATAATGTCGCCAACCTTTGCTGGTTGACCAGCATAGAGCTTAACGCCCAAATATTTTGCATTTGAGTCGTTTAGGTTTTTCGCTGTACCGCCCGCTTTCTTTGATGCCATATGTAGAAAGATAGTACCAGATAGGTTAAACTATGGCAATGCTTATCGTAGACGTGGAGGGAAGCGGCCTGGATGCCAAGAAAAACTCGATTTTGAGCGTGGGGGCCTTGGACTTGGCCCACCCAGAGAACCAGTTTTATGAGGAGTGCCGTGCCTGGGACGGTGCCCATATTGAAGAGGAGGCTTTGGAGGTAAACGGCTTTAGTAGGGAACAGGCAACTGACCCTGCGAAGCAGTCTGAGGCCGATTTGGTCCACAAATTTAAGGATTGGGCACAGACGCTTGAGGAGCGAACCTTGGCAGGGCAGAACGTCTCCTATGACAGGGATTTTCTGGCAGCAGGAGCAGAGCGTGCTGGCCATACAGAATGGCCGTTTGCCCACCGCACTATAGACACCCACACCCTGTGCTATATGCACATGATAAAGAGGGGACTGACTCCCCCAACGGACCCAGAGAAGCACCACTCCAAGCTCAACCTCGATGCAGTGCTTAATTACTGCGGAATTCCAGAGGAACCAAAGCCTCATAACGCTTTAACGGGGGCAAAAAGCCATGCAGAAGTCATCTCCCGCCTCCTATACGACAAAAAACTGCTCCCAGAGTTTGACCAGTACGAAATTCCCTGGCTTTAATAATTGGGCCAAAGTGCCTATTCAAAATACCTTGTAAAATAAGGGTTTTTTGGAGATAAGGGTATACAGATGGGCTTGTCAAGCTCGAGCGTTGACCGGCCTCTTCAAAACCGGCACCATATTCCTTAAGTCGGCAGTCGAGCCGGCCTTTTTCGTTCCTAAATAGCTATCAGTTAGTATGCAAATTTACTCATGCCTTTCGCTCTTGGCCTCGCTCTGGCGCTTTCGTCAGCACTAGGCGCAACACCTGCCTCAACTACCCCTTCAGTCGTACCGACGTTGGGTATTGCACCGCAGGCGCAAACCATCCGCGACCAGGTCGCTGAATACTTCTACGATATCCCCGTGATGGTGGATATTGCGAAGTGTGAATCTCACTTCCGCCAGTTCAATAAAAACGGCGAAGTGTACCGTGGCAAGCTAAACGACCGCGATGTCGGCGTTATGCAGGTCAATGAGGACTACCACTTGGGTGCCTCAGAGAAGCTCGGTATAGACATATATTCTCTTGAAGGGAATATGGAGTACGCTCGCTACCTATATGAAAGAGAAGGAACTACCCCTTGGAATTCGTCCAAGCCATGCTGGGGTAACACTCAGAGTGCAAAACTTCTAGCCTCTGCTGGTAAGTAACTATAAAAAGAAAAGCCGTCCCAGAAATGGGGCGGCTTTTTTGTTGAAAACGCACTTCATCTAAAACTGACGGACAATCGCCACCATCAGGATGATACCGACGACGACGCCGATCTTGAACCGCCAGGACTCGCTGCTGTGGAGCCAGGACTCCCGTGCACTGGACCCGTGCAGGAAGTAGTGGCCGTTGGAACCTTTTGAGTTGATGCGACCTTCTGAAATGGACATTGCCTGCCCTCCGGTTGTATCTCTAGGGATACTCTTGGCGCACACATACGATACCACACAAAAGGAAAACCGCCAGAGACTGGCGGTTGGTGAACAAAGAACGTTTCTGAAGAATAAGGTGCTGGAGGCATATGTGAGACTCTCATCTACCAGGTCTGCTCGGGGAGAGACAAGGACGAGGCAGAGAGCCGGCTACACATACGGCAGTGATGGGCACCACTGCGAACCCTCCAGCACCCGCAACAAAAATAGCACAAAAGGGTAGGGCGTCAATATCAGAGATTTTTTACAGGTGCTTTATAATCATTCCATGTCTAAAATGCTTTTAACCTTTCTCGCCGCTCTCCACACGATTGCCGCGGTTTATATAATTTATTTGTTGGCTCCAAGTACGCTTCTTGCGTTCTCGTATGCCACTTCAAGTGGCGCATATGCAGCACTCGCTTTGATAAACGTTATATTGATTCTCCTGTGCGGTATTTCTGCAGGAACCGTGTGGCTTTCTTTGAGTAAAAAGAGTTTAAGCATCCCGCAAGGTGTTGCCATAGTGGTGCCGTATATCCTTATAGCATTGCTCTACTCGCTCGGAAACTTTTAAAAGAAAAAGGCCACTCTTTCGAGCGGCCTTGATTGAAATGTGGGTGAGCTAGGCGAGACCGAGCTCGAGGTTCCACAACTCGTTGAGTTTGTCGATGGCTCGCCGGAGCGTGCCGAGCGACCAGTGGCCGTCCGCGTCCTTCTGGTGCTTTTCGCCGGTCGAGAGGCCGAAGTCGGCAGCCCATTCCTGGCGGGCGACCCGGTCCGCACCGTGTGCCGCCGTAGCCGCTTCGCGGTCGTAGCCGAACGTGCTGAGGTCGGCCTGGAAGAAGTCCTGTCCGGTGATCTGGGCGATGGGGCTGAATGTGGCATCGCTGATAGCGATGGGCTCCCTGACCTTAGTGCGCCAGCTGGGCATGGTCCGGTCGAGCAGTTCCAGGCCCTTTTTGAAGTCCGCCGTCACGATGTCTTCGATACGCGGTTGTGTGCTCATGTGTGCCCTCCAGTTGATGGTGCACAAATACAGTACTTATAAAGACCTTTGCGGTCAATAAAGGGAAAGCCCATCCTTTTTAGGGACGGGCTTTGTTGTCTACGCGGACCGATATCGGTCGGGGACGGGAAAGACGGGGCGCGGCGTGCTGTGCCGAGCGTGGCTGTCGATGAGGTGCCAGATGAGGAACACGAGCATCGCCACGAACCAGGCGATTGCGCCGATGCCGCACACGACGACAATCTCGCGGATGAAGGGCCGTTCCGGGCTGCCCGAGAACATGAACAGTAGGAGGAACACGATTCCGATGATGCCCCAGAAGCCACTCCACTTCATGAAATAGTCGCGCTTCTGACGAATCTGGTGGGAACTCTTTTGAAAGGACATAAGTCTTCTCCTTCTTCTTGTTGCCTTTCCCAAACTACCACGGAAGGGAAGTCTGTCAACCTTCTTTGTGAGTATAAAAAAGGCCGCCAATCTTTCGAGTGGCGGCCGGATGTGTTGCTCCAGGGGCAGGCTAAGATGAACAGATCCCGGTGTCGTCGTTAAAGAATCTGTGGGGAAACACCCAAGCTTTAGCTTATGTGGGGCATAAGTTCCCCTGGAGCTAATCTAGGTTACCACATATATAAATATGTGTCAAATCCAACAGGGAAGTGACTCCCCTGTTTTTAATTAATTTTTATTCGCAGGCCCAGCCGTCGTAGTCTCTGTCCAACCTGTATTGGTCGTACCCAAGGACACGTACAGGCCCTGTGTAGTACGGACCGTCTCCAGAACCTCCTGCGCAGTCATAGTCGCTTGCGTACGGTTTTAGACAACCAGAATAGTTTGGGTTGCATTGTGGCTGTTCGGCGGCCTCAGCTTGGGCGCGGACCTCGACGCGGGTATCAGTGGTCGGGTTTATGACAACGGACTCGTTATAAGAGCCTACAGAGGCTGTGTGAATGATCGGCCGAGTTGGACTACTGGCAAACGCCTGTAGAACCAATACAAGGACCACAAGTATAAAGATGGCCAAGTTCTTGTTCATAGATGAAAAGAGGAGAGTAAATAAAATAATTCTAAGACACAAATCTAAAGTAACTATAGGGCGGGGAAGGATTAATTGAAAGCCAGCGGCTCAAACATGGCCTAGACCAGGCCCCCTCTATATTGAGCCTAATAAGCGTCGCAAAAGGTATATTGTGCGACGTATAACCATATTCAAACCCGGTATCCCCTTGGGCCCAGATCAGTTAAATCCGGACTTATACTTTGTGCCCCATTCTCTTCCCTGCGCGCGTCTGGGAATTATTTCTGACATCCCCACCATTTGGTTTGATAAAAAACTATAAAAATATTTACAAAAAAATCTACAAAACTTGGGGGAGTGACTCCCCTCTTTTGAGGTAGAATTAGCTGTATGTGGGATAAAAGAATTTTCTTGTTGCTGTTGATGTATTTTCAAGACGGACAAAAGAGACATCTTTCTAAAAAAGAATATGCCAAGATTATTACTCATGGAATTGATTCAGGTGACTTTATTCGTTTTTCATGCATGAACTGGGGGCTTTTTTCTGCGCTCTTATTCTTTCTAAGGATTAAAAAGACTCCCAAAGAAGAGGCGGCTATCGAGGATGGAAAAATGAAATATGAGTATTATGATTTTGTTGAAAAATTTCACTCACTAGCTCAAGAATGCATTGATGAAAAATTAATTAAAGAAGACACAAACACAAAGAAAATCTTACTTCGGTATAAGGGTAGAGAATTTATTAAATTCACCCCCTTCTACAGATCTTTGATTTTAGTAAATGGGTCAGTCTGGGTAACCGTAGGTGGTTTTATGGCCCTTATGTATGGCTTTCATAAACCTGTAATAAATTTTCTCACAAGTGAATTTAGCCGCATACTAAATTAACCCTCTGTCTTCTCTACAACCCATTACGCCACCACCAACGTACAAGCTTGATAAATAAGGGAGTTAACGCTGCTACCACAATACATATAAGAATTTCTTTCCCACTCATATCACAATCCTACCTCTCTCCCCTGCAGAGACAAGACGTTCACCTATTTATGATGCTATGGCTATGGCGTTAACAAACTCACCAAAACCATTTCCGTCAAAGATTTTGATATTCTTTCCCTCCCAAATTTCAGAAGCCCACTTGTAAGATTGGTGCGTAATGTTTTGATTAATTATTCCTTTAGGGGAATTTGTACCAACTAATATAAGTTCCTTGGATGTTGTGTCTAGGCCCTTGATGTGTTCACGAAATACGTCATCTCCAAGATTGTATCCAATAACAACAACTAGTTTTGATTCAGAAATTCTTTTCTTTGCCTCTTCAAGCTGTTCTTTAAAATATGGACATTCAAATTTAGTCGTATTATGAATCGGCACCATCGTTAAGGGATAATGATAAATATCCGAATAGACCGACTCTTCGTCGTCAGAATATTTGACCCATTCAGTAGAACGAGATAGGCCAACGTATCCAGAAAAATCTTCTTCCGAAGAATAGCGGTAAAAGCTCTGCTCGGAAGACTCATCAACTGAACCATCCATCATAAGTTTGAAGATCTCTTTACGTGTCTTTTTTGGAGTTTTAGTTTTTTCGACATAGGAAAACGTAAAATTTCTACTGCCATGTATCTTAATTACGCTAGGGTTTTTTAGTTGGTAGTCGGGGAAAGAATTAAAATTTCGATCGTCGTCTTTTTTACAAGAAAGTATAGACTTCTCTAACAACGTGTCGTAATTAAATGAAAGGCAGTGCCAAGGTAAATTACCCCTAAGGGTATACATTGTACGAGCAAGTCTTTTGTAATTATTTTTTTGACTTGTGTCAAAATTTTTAGAGACTAAGGCACATAAATCATTGAGGTATTCGAGAAAATTTAATACGAAAGGTTCGTTCTCAGCTCTCTTTTTAAAAAGAGAGCCAAGATAAGATTCCAAATCCATTTGTCTTGATGTTAGCCAGTCATCTATATGATCCTTTTCGTCAAAAACTCCATCATGTTCCCCTTTCTCTTTTAAACGTGCAACAGCGGTATTTTTTTCCCTATCCAAAATATGTTCAACAGTGGGAGGCGTAAGATGGTTTGCAGTATCTGAAGTGTACCCAGCGGAAGCCCCTGCTCCAAAAATAAAAGTTATTCCTGCAGGGTCCTCCTCAAGTTCTACGAATTTTTTATAAATTTGGCTCTTTGTGATGAAGATATCAGGTACAGACATTTGTGTCTGCATTATAACTTCTATAGGCTGCAAGAACAGGGGTCCAGAACATCCTCCAAGTGGACTCGACAAAAAGGCAATACGCTCCTCTCCTGGACTTCCTTAAGCCTATGAGTACTAGAAATCTGCATATTTCTCTTAAAACCCTGAGGTGACTTTCATAGTCCCCTTTTTCTACCCTAAAGCTGTATTGTGCGGTTTGGGCTTGGGTGGGGTTGGTTTGGGTCTGTACTTTGTGACCCACTCCCTCCCCTACTGAGTGGTTGTCTTTATCAAGGGGTTTGGTATTGTCGGCCCAGGTTCATTCAACAGCGAGGAGGGCGACGTGTACCAGACAAATAATGAGAGGTTGAGGCTGATCCGAGAGAAGAAGTGGGGGGTCAGGTTGATCCTCCTTGCCGGCGCGGTGGCTGTGATCTGCTTCATCACCAACGAGGAGGCGAAGGAGTGCGCCGCCAGGCCGGAGGTTCCCTGCCAGGCGTACAGCCGACACTAGTTCACTTTCACTATCCAAAAGGCCGCTCGCAAGAGTGGCCTTTTTTGTACCTATGCCCTACCAAGGACGGTCCTTTGTATACCCTCTTGCCCTACCAAGGACGGTCCTTTGTATACCTCTTGATTTATAGAAAGGGTGTGGTAATATATTTGAGATTGTTCTTAGTGTTTGTATCGGAATCGGGACGGGGGTGTCGTCCCGATGGACTCCTGGGGTTGCTTGAACTGAGAAGTCGTCGACATCTTTCGTAGGATGTCTGGCATGGCTATCTCGTGTTCGCGCCCCAGGAGTTTCCACTCTACTGCACTCTGTACTGCTCTGTTCCGTATATTCAAAACCGCCCTTCTTTGGAAAGGCGGTTTTTTTCTTTTTCTATCCTGCGTAGCGTTAGGGCTAGAGGTCAAATGGCTTCTCCCCGCGGATAAGGCGAAGTAGGACGAGAATCACGGCGATGACTAAAAGGATATGGATAAACCCGCCAATGGTGTAGGACGAGACGAGGCCCAATACCCAAAGGATCAATAAAACGACTGCAATGGTATATAACATACGAGAGGGTTAAATGTGGTTAAATATAAACACGACTCTAAACGGATGAGCTGGCACATATGAGAGTGTATACAAAGAACCTGAAGGGATTATTAACGAAGCAGGAGCACAAGGTTTTTTCTCGTTTACATACGCCCCAAAAGATCCAGGATTACCTCGACGCTCTCCCTATTAACTTTGAACCAGAAGGAGACACCCTCTTCTCCCCTCGCCAGGTGCTACAGCACAAAAGAGCGCACTGTATGGAGGGTGCATTGTTTGCTGCAGCTGCACTCGCCTACCACGGCCACCGCCCACTCCTTCTAGATTTGCAGACGCTTGCCCATGACGATGACCATGTCGTTACATTGTTTCAAGAAAAAGGAAGCTGGGGCGCTATAAGCAAAACGAACCACGCCATACTGCGTTGGCGCGATGCCGTATACAAAACACCGCGAGAGCTCGCGATGTCTTTCTTCCATGAATACTATTTAGACGACGGCGTTAAAACGCTCAAAGCATTTTCTAAACCGTTTGACCTACGCCGATATAAACCAGAACAGTGGGTTGTCTCAGAAGGAAAAGAAGGTCATCTAGATTTTATTGCTGAAGAGTTAGATGAGTCGCCGCATATTTCTATAATCGCAAACGGCGCACGTAGACGCCTACGCAAGACCTCCCCTCTTGAACGCAACACACTCAGATTTACTGAGTGGAAGCGTGGTAAAAAGCCGCAGAAGCTTTTCTAGGTACAAAACAAAAAATACCCCGCACGAGCCGCGTAAGAGGCGCAAGCTCGTAAGGGGTAGTTTTTTGTGGAGTACGTTAATTCTTGAATCCCCAACCTTTCTTGAAGAGGTAGACTGTGAGCCCAAGAAGCACAACGTTGATAGCAATAAGTATCGAGAAGCTCATAGCAATAGATACATCACTAATGCCCAAGAAGCCGTAACGGAAGGCATTTACCATGTAGAGGATAGGGTTAAACAACGACACAATGCGCCAGAACTCTGGGAACTGGTTGATTGAGAAGAATACACCGCCGAGGTATGTAAGAGGCGTCAGGACGAAGGTAGGCACTATAGAAATGCCATCGAAACCCTTCGCGAAGATGCCGTTTACAAGGCCTGCAAGCGAGAACAGCATCGTGGTCAAAATACCTGCAAGTATAACTATCGCTAGCTGGTGGATGACCAAGTGCGTAAAGAAGAGCGATACGATAAGTACCAATGTTCCAACCAACAGTCCGCGTATCATTCCGCCGCTAATAAAGCCCGCGATAACAATCCAGTTTGGAGTTGGTGATACAAGTATTTCATCCAGCGTGCGCTGCCATTTTGCGAAGTAGAAGGTTGAAACGGTGTTCATGTACGAGCTGGTGATCATGGACATCATGATGAGGCCAGGCACGATAAACTGCATGTAGCTAAAGCCTTCAATTGCTGCCAACTGCGAGCCGATGAACGAGCCAAAGACTACGAAGTAGAGGCTGGTGGTTACGATAGGCGGAAGAAGCGTCTGGGACCAGATACGTATCATGCGCACAAATTCTTTTCGGGCCATCGTGTAGTACGATGTCCACATTTGGTAGCCTGTCATACTATTTTTCTTGCTTAGCTTCCTGAATAATCTCGAGGTAAATGTTTTCGAGTTTCTCTTTACCGCTTTCCAGCAACTCCTTCATTGGTTTGTGCAAACGCACTTCTCCTTTGTTGATGATGGCAACGTTGCGGCAGAGTTCCTCCGCTTCTTCCAAGTAGTGCGTTGTCAAAATAATAGTTGTACCCTCTTCGTTCATACGGCGGAGGAATTCCCACATGCCCAAACGCATTTCAATATCTACGCCGGCAGTTGGCTCGTCGAGGATAAGAAGTTTTGGTTTATGGATGAGTGCGCGAGCAATCATAAGGCGGCGCTTCATACCGCCTGAAAGCTGCTGCGCCATTGTGTCGCGCTTATCCCACAAGCCCAGCGCTTTGATAATTTCATCAGCACGCTCGAGTGCTTCTTTTCGTGGAATACCGTAGTAGCCCGCCTGGGTGGTTACGATATCGATAACCTTTTCAAAAATGTTGAAGTTAAATTCCTGTGGCACCAACCCAATGTAGGTTTTTGCTTTGTCAGGATCTTCGTCAATAGATGTGCCGAATACCTTCACCTCCCCTTCCGACTTTCGGGTAAGGCTCGTGATAATGCTGATGATAGTAGACTTCCCTGCCCCGTTAGGGCCCAATAACGCGAAAAAGTCGCCCTCTTCGATGTTGAGGTCTACCCCCTTGAGCGCCTGTGTGCCTGTGGAGTAGGTCTTACGTAAACCTTTTATAGAAATTGCTTGCATAGGTGAAGAGTATAGCATAGTCAGTGTTTGCAAAACAAAAAACTACCCTTACGGGGTAGCTTTTTGTTTTGCGTAATGCAATTACATTGCGCACTCTCTGCAGGCTTTCTTGTGGCCAACGAGCAGCCATACTGCTGAAGCGCCTACGAGAACGTATACTGCCCACTCAACCATTGGCCATGAGCCAACGATCATGTGCACGATATTCCAGTCGCTGCCAGCAAAACCGCCAAGACCAACAAGGCCCCAGTTAAGTCCGCCAACTACGAGAAGAAGGAACGCTATTATATGTACTACTTTCATGTTGTAAAAATATTTTAGAGATTTTTGCGGCTCGACCAAAGATACCGCGCATCTATAAGTATGAAGCTTCCATCTTGGACGTAAACCCCTGCCTGGGGAGAACTATGGAAGGTATGCGCCAGGGTTTAAGTACGCGTTAAGAGGTGCGATAGGAATATATGCAGACTTGCCACTGTTGCATGTGTAGTTTTTAAAAGTAACTGCACTTGAAACGTATACAGTGAAGTGAAGGTGCGGGCCTGTTGCGTACCCCGTGTCGCCCGCGTATCCGATTACCTGCCCTGTGCCGACAGGGTCGCCTTTATTTACCGCGATAGAAGAGAGGTGGGCATACAGAGAGGTTAATCCGTTGTTATGTTTTACAAGTACCCACTTTCCGTACTGGCAGTTTTTTACAGCACCGAGGTTTATCTCTTGCACGGTGCCTGTCAGTGCCGCTTTGACCGGTGTTCCAACGGGTGCGCGGAAGTCTATACCGTTATGTCCTTGTCCGCTGTATGCGCCAGATTTTGCAAATGAGGTGTTGCCGAAGTTTTGTGTGACAGTGACGTTGTCGAGAGGCCACTGCAATATGCCGCGCTTAGCCGATGCGGCACTCGATACGTCGGCGGAGCCAAGTCCTTGTGCAAGCCTGATAAGCTCAGCTTCGAACGCAGCCTCTTCAGCTTTCTTTTGTGCAATAAGTGCTTGGTAGGAACTCTCTTGGTTTTTTGTTTGCGCCAAAAGTTGTGTTTGTGATTGTTGCGCCAACCCCAAGCTCGTCTTTTGTTGTGCAAGTTTTGTTTTTAGTGTTGCAAGTTGGGCGCGCTGCTGTGTGGTTGTATTTTTACTGGTGACCAACGTTCCTTTCAAATTTTGAAGTTGGCTTGTTCTTTCCTGCAACCCGCTTCTAAGTGCCTCGAGGTTATTTTGCGTATCGAATACTGATGAAATATCCGCACCACTTAACACAACCAATGCTATTGGTTCATCATCCAGCATGTTGAGTTGTCTCAGCGAGTCGTCTATTTGTTCTTCCACTACACCTATTTCATCGGTAGTGGTTGAGATGCTTCCAGAGAGCCGCGCTATCTCTTTATCTTTTTGCGTAATCTGCGCGTTGGTAAGCGTAATGTTTGTATTTATCTTCTTGATGTTGAGCGCAATTTCGTTGACCGCATTTTGCAGAGTTTGCTTTTGTTTAGATGTTGCGTCGAGCTGTTTCTGTAGCTGCGCTATTTCTGCTTGGAGTTGTTGGATCTGCGCTGCGCCTGCATCAAGCTGGCTTTGTATAGAAGGATCCGTTTGCGCATGTGCAACAGGAGCAAGCAATAACAGTAGAGAAACAAAGAATGAGACCATTCCTCTACTTTAAAACACACCGAGGGCTGCCGCAATGCGCGAAAGTGTCCTTTCTTTGCCTAAAAGCTGTGCCAGGGTGAAGGGGTCAGGTGATTTTTCTTTTCCGCTGAGTGCTACACGCATAGGCCATAGTACTGAAGCTCTCCCCTTCTCTGTAGCATAGGCGAATATTGCGTCCTTCACTGAGTCTGCGGTGAACACTTCATGGTTTGCCAACATATCTGCGACTGTCTGTAGATGTTCTTTAACTGCAGATGCCTCAGCCTTCGCACCTTTCAACAGAAGTTCTGCGGCAGGAGTAGGAATTGTTTCTTCCATAAAAGAGAACTCACCGTCTAGGAGGAAATCAGCCGCTTCGCTAAACGTCCTCGCTCTGTTGCGAAGTTCTGTAAGTATCTCTGGCATATACGAAGGTGCGCTCTCCCCACGCGATTCAATAAACGCAGTAAGTCGGGCCCCATACTCTTCCATAGAAAGTAGTTTGATGTATTCGTGGTTGAACCACTTCATCTTTTCAATATCAAATACTGCACCCGCTGTGTGAACGCGTTCCAGTGAGAACTCGCTAACCAGCTCATCAACAGTAAACATCTCTTTCTCTGTGCCAGGGTTCCACCCAAGAAGTGCGAGGTAGTTGAGTATTGCCTCAGGTAAAAATCCTTGCGCACGATAATTTTCCAATGAGGCGCCGTGTTTGCGCTTTGAGAGTTTAGAGCGGTCAGGAGCCAAGATAAGCGGAAGGTGGGCATAGGCAGGGCGTGTAAAGCCAAGCGCCTCTAGGATCAAAATCTGGCGAGGTGTATTTGAGATATGGTCGTCTCCACGGATGACATGTGTGACCCCTGCGTCTCCGTCATCAGCAACTACTGCAAAGTGGTAGAGAGGGTCGTCAATTGAACGCGCAATAACAAAATCACCAAGCTCGGTGGTGTCGATACTCACTTCCCCGCGAACAAGGTCGGTAAACGTCACAATTCCTCCTGCGTTACGCAGGCGCACAACCTCTACTGTCTGTGATGCATCATCTTTTTTAGCCTCTTTTGAAATATATGCTTTGTTTTCCTCAACAAGCTTCAAAAGAAGTTCTCGATGGCGGGCAATGTGCTCTGACTGAACATATGTTGCGTCCGGTGTAAGTGCGCACCACTCAAAATCACGCCAGATAGCATCTACCCACTCTGTTTTATTGCGCTCCTTGTCTGTGTCTTCTACGCGAACGATATATTTCCCGCCGTTCTGTTTCGCGAATATGTAGTTAACCAATGCTGTGCGCACGGTTCCAATATGCATCTCGCCTGTAGGGCTTGGTGCTATGCGAGTTACGACATTAGCGCTCATGGGAAAGGCCTATATTCAGTAATGCGTCCGCAACCAAACCTGCAGAATCTGCGCGTGCAAACCCTCGTGCAGCGGTACCCATAGAGGCATGTAGCTGGGTGTTGCTGAGGATGCGTGTAATCTCAGACGCAAGGAGGTGTGGGGTAAGGTTGGTTTGCTCTATAACAGTTGCTGCGCCTGAGCGCGCATATGCAAATGCGTTTTTCTTCTGGTCGTGAGAAATAGGTTCTGGAATAGGAATGATGATAGATGGAATACCCCAGAGCGCAATTTCAAAAATAGTAGAACCTGCGCGTGAGATAACAAGTTGTGCAACGCCAGCCGTCATGCGCAACGCCTGGTCGTTAAGGTATGCGTATGGTTTGTAGCGATCTTTATGGACTGAGTCTACAAGCGCAACTCGGGCACGCTGAGTTACTTCTTTAATATTTAAATCCCCTGCTTGGTGGATGATCTGATACTTCTCCACGAGCTCCGGCAGTGCCGCGAGTATTGCTTCGTTTACTGCCTCGGCGCCTTGCGAGCCTCCGGTGACGTAGATAACAGGGACATCGCGTTCAAGCTTTAAAAATTCGTGCATGCCTTCGCGTGCTGGGAGCATTAAAGATTTACGGACAGGGTTGCCTGTAAAAGCCACTTTGTCTTTAGGAAAATACTCTGCGGCTTCAGGATATGAGATTGCGATTTTTGTTGCGAATTTTCCCGCCCACATATTTACGCGGCCAGGTGCTGCGTCTGACTCGTGTATGACGACAGGGATACGGAACAGCCGTGCGGCAAGCAATGTTGGGAAACTTCCGTAGCCACCCTTTCCAAACACAACGTCAGGATACAAGAAGAAGGTGCGTAGAACTGATTCTGTAATGCCCCATGCGGTTTTAAAATAATCAAAAAAGTTTAGAATCGAAAAATAGCGGCGCAACTTTCCTGCTGAGGTAGGTACGAAGGTGATATCGTTTGCGACCAACATCTCCTTGTCGTAGGGGTTAGGAGATGCGAAATATAGTTTTGGGTCGAGAATTTTCTCCTCGCGCACTTTGTCGTGGAGAGCTTCAGCAACTGCGATGATTGGGTAAAAATGACCTCCGGTTACTCCGCCGGTAAAAAGGATTTTCATAGTTTAGGATTGATGCCTGCCTGAGGCAGGTGAACGCATATGCCTTGAAACGCTGAGTATTATGCCGACCTCTGCAAGTGCCAGAGCCAGCGCTGTGCCTCCGTGTGATACGAAAATAAGCGGAAGGCCTATAAGAGGCACGAGTGCCAAGGATGAGGCAATGTTGAAAAACGATTGCCCCGCAATGAGTATAACAAGCCCAACGACGAGCAGTCCACCAAAAGGGTCAGAGGCTCTGGCCGCTATGCGCAGGCCCAACATGGTGAAGAGCGCGAAGAGCATAACAAGTAGGCTGCTACCGACAAAGCCAAACTCTTCGCCAACTACGGCAAAAATAGAGTCCCCTATCGGTTCTGGAAGGTAGGAGAACTTTTCTACACCTTGCCCAAACCCTCTCCCGCTAAAACCTCCAGAACCAATGGCAATAAGCGACTGCTCTACTTGGTAGCCGGCGCCCTGTGGGTCCCCGTGGTTTAGATATATTTGGATACGTGAGGCTACGTGCGGATGTGTAAATGCTGCAGCAATTACTACAAGGAGACCTACGCCCGCGAGCATTAAAAGATGAGAGATGCGTCCGCCTGCGGCAAAGAGTATCGCGGCACTTGCCATACCGATAATTACTACACCGTCAGTGTTTGGCTGGGCTATAAGAACTGCGGCAACGCTTCCGGTAACAAGTACCATCGGCAAGATGCCTCCTTTGAGTGTCTGTATAGTTTTTGCACGAGTGGAGTATATGGCGGCAAGGAACAAGATTGTTGCAAGTTTTAGTAGTTCCTCTGGTTGAAATGAGAAGCCTCCAATAGTAATCCAACGAGATGCGCCTTTAAGAGAAAGGCCAATGCCAGGCACAAACGTAAGCAGTGTAAGGAAGAAGGCAAATGCAAAGATGTAGGGCGTGTAGCGCTTGAGGAGTTTGTAGTCGAGGCGCATAAAGAACAGCAGGAGTATGCTGCCACACACGAACCCAAGAAGAAGTTGGCTTACTGCCACTGAGGTAAATGAGGCTCCGTCTCGGGCAAGTTGTCCAAGTGCGGCGGAGGTAAAAATAAGCAGGCCGGAGATTACGAGTACGCCGGTAGCAAAAAGAAATGGTTTATCGATCCTTCGAGACATTACAGCAGTGCAATAGTCATGCCGATAAGTGCGGCCACTACGCCTACGATCCAATAGCGCATGGTTACTTTGTACGCAGGCCAGCCAAGCGCTTCAAAGTGGTGATGGAGAGGGGCGATGCGTAATAGTTTTTTCTTAAATAGTTTTTTCCATACAAGCTGCAAGATAATCGATGCGACGGTAACAACAAGCGGGAGTGCGATTATAGGAAGTACCATAATCCCCTTCCCTCCACCGTGCATATCGGTTAAGAACGCTATAACGACAAGCGCTAGAGTTAGGCCCATGGTGCCTGTTTCGGACAAATAGAACCGTGCTGGCGGAATGTTAAACCACAAGAATGCGAGCAATCCGCCTGCGATAGCTGCTGAGAGTGCTGCGATGTCGAACTGGTGCTGGAAGAATGCGATGCCTGCATAGGCTGCAAACATTGTGCAGAATATTCCGCCCGCCAAGCCATCTATTCCGTCTATTACACCGCCGGCGTACATAAAGAGTGCGGTGAGAACAAAGAAGAGCATAAACCATGCACCGAGGTCTAGAGGTATTCCGACGAATGGGAATGAAATAGAGGATACTCCAAGTTTTTGGTAGAACCAGACCGCGCAGAAGACGGCAATAATTGCAACGATAAGAAGACGGATGCGTAGTTTGAGGCCTCCCGTTCCGCGCACTTCAAAGAGGTCATCGAAGAACCCAACAAGTGCTCCCGCAACAAGTGCGGTAAATGGCAGCCATGTTTGGCTTCGGCTGATAAATGTAAGGCCCCCGAAAGATTCTGGGTCTACAAATGAGAGTACAGAAAGGAACGTGGCACATAGAAGCACACTTCCCCATACGATGATTCCGCCGAAACGTGGCGTACCAGTTTCGCGTGCTTGGTGGAGTTGGTTAAACACCTCTGCAGGTTTTCCATCGAAGGCGATCTTCCCTGCTTTAGGTTTCCACATCTTCCACTTGTAAAGAAAATGAGTGACAAAAGGTGTGATGCCAATGCCCACCAAAAAGGTGATCATTGCGGGAACAAAAACGCGGATGATATCTGAGGTAATCATTGGGTGTGGTTCTTCGATGCGCTTAATGTTGCACGAGCGGCCGCAAGAAGTAATTCAGTGTCGGTAAAACGAGCGGTCTGGGTGGAACCGAGGACTGCAATAACAATAGGGTGTCCAACTTCAAGGTCAAACAACGCTACGATATTGCCGCCTGCTAGATCAGTGTATCCCGTTTTTGCGCCGATAAGACCAGGCATGTCTTGTAGCGGGAGATTGGTCGCGTGTGCGCTAATGGTACCGCCCCAACCAGCTGGGATGGTTACGTCAGGTTTTTGCGTAAGATTAAAATATTCTGGATGTTGCTTGGCAAAGTTTGCCGCTATAAGAGCTATGTCGTATGCAGAGCCGTACGCACCCGCTGTTGAGGTGGTTACATCAAGACCGGTTCCGTTATGGAATTCCATGTCTTTAATGCCAAGACCAAACGCAGTTGCTTGCAGAACATCGGTGTAGTTTGTTCCGAGCATTCTTGCTGCGGCTTGCATAGCACTGTTTGATGAGGCTATAAGCCCTATCTCAAGTAGGTCGTGCAGTTTTATTCTATTTCCTGGGACAAAATCTGCATCAGATTCAGCACCATTCTGCACAAGATCATCTTTGGTGATGGTTATGGTTGGGTTTCCAATAACACGATCCAAAATAGCAGTCGCGGTTACGAGCTTGGCAAGTGATGCAATCGGTAGTGATGTATATGCGTTTTTTTCATACAACACCTGATGCGTTGTTGGGTCATATACTATCGCTGCTTTTGCGGTCAGTGAGGCTGGGTCAACTGAGAGAGTTGTAGGAAATGCGTGTGCAACAGAGGCGGTGTTTGAAATATTTCTATTGATGGTGTCGAGTACGGAAACCGCACCCACGCCGCTTAAAAACGCCACAGCCACAAGGCTTAGTGCGCCTATAGCTGATGCAATTGAGTGTGTGTTATGCGTTGGCATTGCGGTAGGACTCTTCGAGGGCGGATAATTTATCTTTCACATCTGCATAGTCGGGCAAGTCGCGGAGGTCTTGGAGGCCGAGCTGGGCAAGCACTTCAGTTGTTACTTCGTATAGGAAAGAGCGTTCATCGCGAGGGTTTGGAATGCGGCGGACAAGACCACGCATTAAAAGGGTGCGGAGAGTCTGCGATGAATTTACGCCGCGGATAAAATCAATTTCGCTTCGAGAGAGTGGCCCACGATACATCACTGTTGCAAGAGTCTCTAACCCTGCCTTCCCTATTTCGCGAGAGTATTCTTCTCGGCGAATTTGCTCGATAACTTCAGCGGCAGCTTGTGATGCGCGCAGTTCAAGCATCTTCCCATCATCAACAAGAACAATGCCGCTGTTTTGGCGAGCGTCTCTAAGTATGCGTACTGCGTCGGCAATAGCGCCAACATCTGTTGCTAAAATCTTTGCCAGCTCGATATAGGAAACTGGGCGTCCAAGTGCAAACAACAGCCCTTCAATTTTATTCTGGAGATCATTCATAGGTTGGAGTAGAAATAGCATCAGTCTCAAGCGTGATGTCGCTGAAGTGGTCGCCCTGATGTGCCTTAATTATACCCTGCTTCACTAACTCTAAGAGTGCCAAAAAGCTCACGATTATTTCGTGTTTTGCATGTTCACCCTGCTTTTTGTTTAACCCGGAGAATTCTTTAAAAGAAACACTAAAGGCAGAGGACACTCGGCCTGCCATCTTCTGGATCATCTCCTCAATAGAAACAATTTTCTTTACGGCGACTTTTGGAAGTGAAATCTGTGCAGGAAATTCTTCTATCACTTTCTGGATAGATGCACGGAGAGAATCTAGCGTGGCAGTGGTGTCGAATAAAAACATCGGCTCGGCCGCTGGAGCATTTCCTTCATATAGTGGCGCGCCTTCAAGCGAAGCGCTAACACCACGCGCAGCTTCTTTGATAAGTTGGTATACGGCCAAGCGATACTCAAGTTCTTTAATATCTTTCGACTCGTCTGGCGAAAGTTCAAGTGTTGGCAAAAGCGAACGGGATTTAATAAGAAGTAGTGTTGCTGCAAGTGCAACAAATTCTGCAGTCTCCCCTACAGGCATGTCTTGGCCTGAGATACGTGCGATATATTCGTCGGTCACTGTTGCCAGCGATACATCGTTGATAAGAAGCTTGCGCTTCTCTATAAGCTCAAGGAGTAGGTCTAGCGGCCCTTCAAATACATCAGTTTTTACGGTTATCGGCATAGTTTTCTATAAGGGCCAAAAGAAGGCGCACAGGAGCGCCTACAGCGCCCTTAGCGAGGAATTCGTTAGAGTTGGCTGTCATACGTGGTGCCATGTCTATGTGGGCCCATGGGCAGTCGAGGTCCTTCGCAAATTCGCGGAGGAACATGCCACCTGCGATAACGCCGCCGTAACGGCTATTGCCGTCGGTTGAGATGTTTGGGACATCGCCGAAGATGCCTTTTGTCATGTCCTCGTACTCTTCCCAGACTGGGAATGGCCATACATAGTCGCCGGATTCTTCTCCAAGTTTGCGAAGTGTGTCTTCAAGCTTCTGGTCGGTAGACATAATTGCCGATGCTTGTGTGCCAAGTGCGGTAAGTGCGGCGCCTGTAAGTGTTGCAACGTCTACAACAACTACGGGATTGTATTTCTTTGCGTAGGTAATGCCGTCGGCCAAGATAACGCGGCCTTCTGCGTCGGTGTTTAACACTTCAATGTGGCGGCCAGACATAGACTTAAGCATGTCGCCTGGGCGAACAGCGTGTTGGCCCGGCATATTTTCTACAGTTGGGATAAGACCAACAACATTTGCTTTCAATTTTAGTTTTGCTGCAAGTGCGACAGTGTAGAGCACTGCTGAGCCACCGGACATGTCCATGTGCATTTCGTACATATGGTCGCCTGGTTTCAAGTTCAATCCGCCTGAATCGAATGTTACGCCCTTACCGACGAGTACGACTGGTTTTTGAGATTTAGCTGCGCCCCAATATTCCACGGCGACAAACTGAGGCTCGTTGTCAGAGCCTTTGCCAATACCAACGACGCCACCCATACCAAGCTTCTCCATTTCCTTTCGTCCAAGAACGGTAACTTTTGTATTTGCACCCTCAATTGTTTTCTTTGCGAGTGCAGAGAACTGTTTAGGTGTCATATCGCCACCTGGAGTATTAGAAAGTTCGCGGGCTGCATTCACCTCTTCTCCGACGATAGTGCCGACTTTTATGCCAACCTGTGCATCTTTTGATGCGCCCAGGAATGAGACTGTATCAACGCTTGAGAATCCATTCTTTGGTACTCGCTTATATGTGTTGTGTTCGTAGTTTGCCATCACAAACGAAATGGTTGCGATTTCTGCTGCCTCTGAATCGCTTACATCGCTTGGTGTAAGGGCTTTTAGTTCTGCAAAATCAACAGTAATAGATTTGATGCGGTTTGCTTTCGCTACGCTTATTATCTTTCGAGTGAATAGAACAAACTTACGGCGCTTAAGCGGCTTCTCTGTCCCATATCCAATAGAGAGAGTTTTTCCATCAAAACGATTCAATGACCCTTCAATAAGTTCAACAGTAATAGCATCCTTTGCAGGAGTCGTTTGGAATTTCATAGCTAAATTATACAGTATTTGATTGTATTTCTTTAAATACATTGACAATATTGATATTAATATGTACTGTATTTTTGGAATTGATGAATGTCGGTCCCGGAGGTAAACCCTCTGAATGCTTTGCTGGAATAGGAGAGCGCGATGTCTCGTAAAAAGCACAATGTTGTGAGCGCGAAATGGTGCACCCAAATGGAGCAGCTTCGCGTCGCCCTCGAGGTCTATCTGGGAAAGCGCGTGCGCTTTAAGCAGATCGATTTCGACAAGAAAACGGCCACGGTGTTCGTGGGGATCGAGCCCGAAGAGAAGAAGGTGTTCTACCAACTTATCGAAGGCGAGGTCTCCAACCTTCGTTTCAAAGACGACGTTGGATACGCGAACGTCCTCTTCAACAAAGAAGGGACTGTCGCTGTCTACGATCTCAGCCTCCATGCACCGGGAGATCCTCATGCGTGGTTGGGTTGGGGCTATGCTCCAGAAGATCGTCGCCTACAATCGCTCAAGACGGTACCAGGAACCAAGTTGATCTAGCCCGAAGGAGAGTAGAGTGGTTCGCACAGCAGTTCTTTCAATCATTCTTGGCTGCATTGCCGGTCAGGCAATGGCTCAGAATCCCGTACCTCAGATGAAGTACGACAGCATGCGGCAGCGGTGCAACAACACCACTGATGCGATCAGCTGTAAGTCGGCTGTCGGCCGAGTGGAAGCCGCCCAGTCTGCCTACGACGATGCGTCGCGGCGGCTTAGCGGAGTCCAGGCTGCCAGCAAAGAGCTGTCGGCGGTCAACGAGGACTTCAAGAAGCGCTTCCCCACTGTGTGGGAACGTCGCTATTTCGAATAAACCCACCAAACGGAAATCCCGCTTCGGTGGGTT
>Ga0156605_108_pt1 | contig 96934 bp, 108 predicted proteins | sample RifOxyC1_FD_110679 | JGI IMG/M metagenome (GOLD analysis project Ga0156605, IMG submission 110679) | Candidatus Adlerbacteria bacterium RIFOXYC1_FULL_48_26 | reverse complement strand
CTCCAAGCCCTTCGCTACTTTGTCTTTATATGCGTGGCCGAGTTCCAAAAACGGAACAGTAACTAGACAATCAAAAATCCACGCAAGTTCTGTGTGTTCTTGTACGCGTGACTGCTGGAAGATAACTGCTTTAGATGGGTCAACACCTACGGCCATGTAGTCCTTCACAACATCAATGATGTTTTGCTTGAGTGCAGCTGGGTCTTTAAGAGATGTAAGCGCGTGATAGTCTGCGATCATCAAAAAGCTCTCATACTCTTCGTATGTATTAAGAAAAGGTTTAAGTGCACCAAAATAATTTCCAATATGTAGCTGCCCGCTGGATTGTAGGCCTGTTAGAAGGCGTTTTTTCTCTGCCATATATGGCCTCCAGTATACCCGAAAAAGGAAAACTCTGCCTTTTGGGCAGAGTCTATCTTCTCAGTGTCGGTGCCTTTTCCACAATCTCCTTTCGCGCTGGCGACGCTCCTCAGCCTGTCTTGTCTCAACGCGTCTGAGATTGTCTCGGCGACATATCCACCCTGCAAAAGGCTTCCGTCTCGTCCATATCTGGGCGATGACTATGAAAGCCTCGTCTGGGCACTGTCGGACATAGTGATCCGATACTTCCGGGCTTAGATCGTCTCGTTCAAGAAGCTCGATGAAGTGTCGTCCGATATTCTCCCAGAGCTCGAGATTGCCCGAACGTTCAGCAACGTCCATTAGCTTGTGGCAGGCATGGCTTCTCTCGAGAGGACTTTTTGCCTCCTTCACAGTCCCCCACAGACCATCCACGGAGGGTTCAGAAGTCTCCAACATGTCTAACCCCTTTCCCAAGTAGAACTATCTCCGCAATTAAAACTTAATTAGGAGAGAAGTCAATATGCTACGCGCGGTAGAACGCTTTGTAGATATGAAGCATGGAGATAAATAGAGAAAGTACAAGCGGACCCAGGATAAACCCTAGAGGTCCAAAGAAGAGAATGCCTCCTATGATTGAAAAGAGCACGAATATTTCTGGCATTTCTTCGAGGCCTTTTCCGAAGAAATATGACGTAAGGAAATTGTCTGTAAAAATCGCGATAAAAATTCCGAGCAATGTGAGGCCTATTGCGAATCCTATCTGCCCTGTTACGTAGAGGTACGCAACTGCCGGGATAAAGACAAGTATAGATCCTAGCGCTGGAAGTGCTGCAACAATGGCGCCAATAGTTCCCCAGAAAATAGCATTTGGAATACCTAGGAAATAGAAACCAAGTATTATAAGCGCCCCGCGAATAAGCGAAACATACACAGTTCCTTTAACAACCGAGTCCGTCGTTCGCTTCAAGCGAAGCAGAATGTCATCCGTGTGCTGCGCTTTGAATGGGCTCAGCTTCTGCACTGTTGCGAGTAATTTTTCTCCATCACGAAGAAAGAAAAAGAATGCAAACAGCATCAAGAATGTTTGGATGATCACAGTAAACGTACCTGTTACAAGCCCCGCGAGGTTGTTTGAAACAAAGCTCACGACGTTCGCAACATACTGGTTTAAGTTAAGGGAAAACGAAGGCAAAAGATGCTGGATCGGCGACACAATGCTGTTTTGTATGTTTTGGAAATATTGAGGGTTATCTTGCAGGCTTATAACCAAGTTCTGTGCTTGGAGAAATACCTGCCAGCCAAGTAATAGGACTGGCACGATAAAGAATATAAGGACAAGGAACACTATGCTGGTAGCTGCAATAGTTTTTGAGCCTCCCAAAAAACCCGCCAATTTTTTATAAGGAGTATAGGTAGAGATCGCTAAGATTGCTGCAATGGTGAGTATTTGGAAGAATGGCGCAAATACAAAAAATAACAGAATAAAGACACCGGAGACTAGACCAATCAAGGAAAGTGTTTCTAATCTACTGTTGTCCATATGGTGAAATTAAATTCCCTCTTCTTTAAGCTTCTCTATCAAACCCTTTGCCGTGCGAGAGATTTTTGATGGAAGATTTATTTTAATACGAACAACAAGGTCGCCGCGCTTGCCCTGGTTATTTGCGACACCCTTACCTTTGATTTTCAAAAGTTCTCCGTGGTTTACGCCAGGTGGAATAGAAAGATTTTCCTCTCCATCGAGTGACTGCACTTTATATTCGCTGCCGAGGAGTGCATCAGAAAGTTTAATTGAAAGCTCTGTTACGAGGTTTTGACCATCTTTCTTAAAGCGTGGGTCGTTTTGTACGTGCACTTTAACGTAGAGGTCGCCTGATGCGCCTCCCTGAACTGCTTCCCCTGCGCCTGTAAGGCGGATCATTTCACCACCCTCGATACCTGGAGGTACGACGATATCAATTTCTTCTTGTTTTTTGTAGACACCCTCACCACGGCAGGTGTGGCACTTTTGGTCAGCAACTTTACCGCTTGCGTGGCAGTGGCGGCATGGGCTCTGCATTGTTATCTGCCCAAAGAATGAGTTTGTTGTTTCGTGGAGTTTTCCGCTACCGTTGCAGTATTTGCACGTTTCCATTTTGCTGCCTGGTTCTGCACCTGAGCCTTTGCAGGTTTCGCATGATGCGGTTTTTGCAAGAAGTACTGTGCGTTTTACGCCGAAAACACTTTCTTTAAATGAAAGCTCAAGGTCGATAGAGATATCGCGGCCACGGCGCTGGCGACCCCCTCCACCGAACGCATCACCAAAGATGTCGCCGAAATCAAATCCAGCAAAACCTCCTTGGAATGCATCTTGGAATTGTGAAAAATCAAAACCACCTGCGTTAAAGCCACCGGCGCCTGGGCCTCCACCGCCTCCAAAGACACGGCCGTATGAGTCGTACTCTGCGCGCTTCTTTTCATCGCTCAATATAGAGTAGGCCTCGCTTACTTCTTTAAATTTATCTGCATCACCAGTTGCTTTGTCAGGGTGAAGTTTGTGGGCGAGTTTGTGGAATGCTTTTTTAATCTCATCCTTGGTTGCACTCTTCTGAATGCCTAGGACTTCGTAGTAGTTTTTAGCAGCCATCTTGTCTTGATTTTAGCAGATTCCCCCAGTATCACAACGTCACGGACAATATCGCACCTCGTTGGGTAGAACTTGACAAGTATGGTATTTAAGAGTACAATATGTACAGATTGAACCCTATCAGGAGACGTGTAGTGCGTAACCAAGTTGCATTTGTGTTAACCGCATCGCTTGCGGTCCCCTTCTTAGTCTTCGAGGCAAAATTGATGCTTCGAGTGTTGGACTCCGCCTTCCTCGATTCGCTTAGTGTTGCAGGTGCAACGACTGTCCTCACCCTCGTCTCGATCGCAAGCATCTGCGTATTCCTGGCGCTGTGGTACGGTGTGTTTCACCTCATCAGCTTTCTGCTTGGCAAGGTCGTTCTTCCAAAAGGGGCGACCTTTCTGAAAAGGCTCATGGCGTAAACGCGAGAACAGTTTTCTATCCCCCGATCATTTTGGTCGGGGGATTATTGTTATATATTTTTTTCTTCGTTTTCAGGTATCTCAACTCCTGTACCATCATCTGCGATAAACCCTCCTGCCTGGATACTCCAAAGTTTTTGATATAGGCCTTTGTGTTCAAGAAGTTCTGCGTGTGTTCCCTCTGCAGCAATTGTGCCGTTTTCTACAACGACAATCCTGTCCATGTTCATGATCGTAGAAAGGCGGTGCGCAATAACAATCACGGTTTTGCCTTGCATAAGAGTTTGCAGCGCGTCTTGAATAAGTGCTTCAGACTCTGAATCCAAGCTCGAAGTTGCTTCATCGAGAATAAGAATTGGTGCGTTTTTCAATATAGCGCGAGCGATAGCAACACGCTGGCGCTCTCCGCCTGAAAGTTTTACGCCACGCTCACCCACATAGGTGTTGTATCCGTCCTTTAGTTGCGCAATAAATTCATGGCAGTGCGCCTTCTTTGCCGCCTCATAGACCTCTTCGTCTGTCGCATCACGGCGTCCGTAACGAATATTTTCCATCAGCGTTCTGTGGAAGAGAATAGGCTCCTGTGGCACGAATGCAATTGCCTCACGCAAGCTGTCCTGAGTAACGTTTGAGATATCCTGCCCATCTATCTCTATACTCCCCTCTTTAATATCAAAGAGGCGTAGTATAAGTTTTGTAATGGTAGATTTGCCTGCTCCAGACGGGCCAACTAAGGCGACTTTTTCGTGGGACGCAATTACAAGATTTAAATTCTCCAATATAGTTTTCTCCTTACTGAAGTGAAAACCAACATTTGAAAACTGAACCTTACCTTCAGTAACGACAAGCGTGGTTGCGTGTTTTGTGTCCTGCACTTCGTGCGGCAAATCCATAATTTCACGCATCTCGCCCGCTTCAGCAAGAGCACTGAAGAACCCACGCAGTTCTCGGTTGATATTTACGAGACGCTCAAAGGTTGTGAGTAGGTATGCTTGAATAAGCACAAAGTCTCCAATGGTAAGTTCGCCGCGTTGCCAGAAGTACACTGCGCCAAACATAAGACCCGCTTCAATAAGCAGGATAAAAATACCTATAATAGACCATATATACTCATCGATTTTCCAAAGTCGAATTGTTTTTTGGTACCAGTCAGTAATGGCTTGATGGAAAAGTGATTTTTCGTACGGAGCTGCAGAAAAAAGAGCGATGGTTGCTTGGTTTGAAATTGCATCAGCAAGGGTTGCTGTGACGTGTGTATCTGCCGCTGCCCGTTCAATGCGGACAGGCTGGCGCAGCTTTGCAACCCAAATTTGGAACGTAATAAAGGCTACTGACCAGATGCCGAGTGCTAAACCGAGCACGAGGTTTTGAATGGATAGAATAACCACCGCGCCTACTACAAAGAGGAAGGTCTGTAGAAATTGAAATACCACCGCATCAAAAAGAACCTCGAAAGAGCGCGAGTACTGTTTTATTTTGTGCGTAAGCGAACCGGAGAAATTGGAGATAAAAAAGTTATTTGAATGGCCAAGCAGATAGTCGAAGGCATCTAACTGAATATCCTTCATTACCTGAGCCTCAAGCTTGAAGGTAAAAATCTGTTGTAGACGTCGTGCAAACCACTCAGCAAACCAAATACCGGTGACAACAAAAAGAATACCGAAAAGCACATGTTCGGTTTGTACGCCCGGTGTCTGGCTCGCAAGAACGTTGAAAAACTTACGTAGATAGAGCGGGCCGAGCAAAAAAGCGGCTTGCACGCCAAAGGCTCCAAGCAATATTGCTAACAAAGAAAAAGGCCGCGCTCGCACATAGCGCCAGTAGACTCGGAATATAGGGCCAATTTTAACGTTGGCTTTACCTTTCTTTTCTGGTTTCTTCATGAATTTTCACAATATCACAGACCTCTCACAATAGAGAGGTCTGCCGTTTTCTATGTATTTCTACTTACTGCTGCGGAGGAGTGTCTCCTGTAGGAGGTGTTTCTGGGTTCTCCTGTTGTGGAGCGTCAGCTGGAGGCGTATTACCTGAAGCTTTTTGTACCGCTTCGTATACTTTTGAGAGTTCTTTAGAGAGTTCGTCTACAGCTGCTTTTATCTCAGCAGCGTTGTCAGAAGCTTTCTTCGTCTCAACGGCAGCAATTTTTTCGTTAATAGCAGTTGCAAGCTCTGCAGGAACCTTATCTTTATTGTCGTCGAGTGCTTTCTTTGCAGAGTAGATTGATTGCTCTGCCATATTGCGAGCCTCTACAAGTTCTGCCTTTTGTTTATCAGAATCTGCGTTTGCCTCTGCATCCTTACGCATCTTTTCAATATCTGCATCTGAAAGACCAGATGACGCCTCGATACGGATAGACTGCTCTTTATTAGTTGCTTTATCTTTTGCCTTAACTGAGAGAATGCCGTTTGCATCAACATCGAAGGTTACTTCAACCTGCGGCATGCCGCGTGGTGCTGGTGGAATACCATCAAGCACAAAGCGTCCGAGCGACTTGTTGTCTGCAGCCATTGCACGCTCCCCTTGGCTGATATGGATCTCTACTGATGTCTGGTTGTCAGCTGCAGTCGAGAATGTCTGTGAGCGGCTTGTAGGAATAGTTGTATTGCGTTCGATGATCTTTGTTGCAACGCCGCCCATGGTTTCAATACCAAGTGAGAGCGGAATAACATCAAGGAGAAGCACGTCACGTACATCGCCACCCAAGATACCTCCCTGGATTGCAGCACCGATAGCAACTACTTCGTCAGGGTTTACTGACATGTTTGGCTTCTTGCCAAAGTACTTCTCTACCGCGGCCTGGAGTGCTGGCATGCGAGTCTGTCCACCAACGAGAATAATTTCGTTAATGTCAGGTGTTTTAAACGGAGACGCTTCCATTGCGCGCTTAGTTATCATCAGTGCACGGTCAATGAACTCCTGTGAAAGCTCTTCAAGTTTTGCACGGGTCATCTTAAGGAGAAGGTGGCGTGGACCTGATGAGTCAGAGGTAATGAATGGGATATTGATTTCAGTTTCAACTGCGGTTGAGAGCTCGATCTTTGCCTTCTCTGCTGCTTCGTCGAGGCGCTGGCGAGCAAGAGGGTCGTTGCGGACATCAATGCCGCTTTCCTTTTGGAATTCTACAGCGATCCAGTCGATGATCTTCTGGTCGATATCTTTACCGCCCAAGTGTGCATCGCCGTCGGTAGAACGTACCTCGATAGAGCCTTCGTTGCCCTCTGCCATAACGACTTCAAGTACTGAGATGTCGAAGGTTCCTCCGCCGAAGTCGAAGACTACAACCTTCTCGTCTTTCTTTTTATTAAAGCCGTATGCGAGCGCTGCAGCGGTTGGTTCGTTAATGATGCGCTTTACATCGAGGCCGGCAATCTTGCCTGCATCGCGAGTCGCTGCGCGCTGTGCGTCGTTGAAGTATGCAGGAACAGTAATAACTGCTTCTGTAATAGTTTCACCAAGGCGCTTTTCTGCATCAGCTTTCATTTTGCCGAGGATCATTGCAGAAATTTCTTCTGGACGAGACCACTGGCCGCCAAGTTCTACCTCGATACCATTATTGGCAGACTTTCGCATTTCAAATGGAACAGCTCCTTTGTCTTTCTGGACGAGCTCTTCGTCGTAGTTGTGTCCGATAAAGCGCTTGATCTGGTAGACAGTATTTTTAGGGTTGGTTACCGCTTGGCGGCGTGCAATAAGACCAACGAGGCGTTCGCCTGTTTTAGATGCAGCCACAACAGATGGCATAGTGCGCGCACCTTCTGCATTTTCAATAATCTGAGGCTCCCCGCCACGCATAATTGCCATTGCTGAGTTTGTTGTACCCAAATCGATTCCAAGTATTTTTGCCATAGATTTATATGATTACCTGCGCTGGTCTAATAATTCTTTCTCCTACTTTATATCCACTCCGTTCTACTGATCTAACTGTTTCTCCGTCGCCTTGTTGAGCTAATGCTTCGTGTTTGTAGTGGTCGTATGCCTCTCCTTCTGCCCCGAACCGTTCGACACCCATCTTCTGTAGTGAACTTATAAGCTGTTTTTCTACTAATGCGAGCTCATCTGAAGGATTATGTTTGAGGGCCATCTCAAACGAGTCGAGAGACGGTAGAAGCGCTTCGACAAATTCTGCTTTTATGCGATCTTCTTTGTCTGCAAGCAACAAGGCCTCTTCTTTTTTGAAGTTTACGAAGTCTGCTCGTGCCCGTTGCCATCCGTCCAAGTATTCTTGTTTCTCCTGTATTGCCGTGGCTAGTTTTTCTCGGAGTTTTTTGATGGCGGCTGGGCTCTGGTCTTCGTCTTCTTGTATAAATTCTTCATCAGAGCCATCTAACATTGCACCATTTTACACAAAAAAAGCTAGGAGTCAAATCCAAACAGGTTCACGGCATAACAAAAAATCTCCCGAAGGAGATCTTTTGGTGCGATTAACGCTTTGACCACTGCTTGCGCTTGCGAGCTTTGACGAGACCTGGTTTCTTGCGTTCCTTTGCACGAGGGTCGCGCTTGAGGAATCCTTCTTTCTTGAGGACACCGCGGAGGTTTATATCATATTCGATAAGTGCACGTGCGATAGCGTGACGGACTGCTGTAGCCTGTCCTGCGATACCACCACCGGAAGCCATAACTGTTGTGGTGAACTGTGTAGCAAGTGCGACTTTCAAAAATGCATCCATCGCTGTTGCGCGGAGTGTCTGTGTTGGGAAATAGTCGTTTATATCCTTACCGTTGATTGTGACAGAAGTCTTTGTCGACGGAGTGATGCGTGCGCGTGCAATAGCTGTCTTGCGGCGGCCGACTGTCTCAATATATGTATCTTTTGTTGTAGGTGTAGCCATCTTATTGTTCGATTTTTAGCATTTTGATGCGAGGCGTCTGAAGGCGGTTTTTTGGAAGCATGCCGAGAACTGCGCGGCGGATTGCCTCTTCTTTACCACGGCGTGTCGTAAGCATCTCGTAGGTCTCTTCTTTCTGACCACCTGGGTATCCTGAATAACGAACGTAGGTCTTTGCCTTTGTCTTGTTGCCCGAAATCTTTATTTTCGATGCGTTGACGATGGTTACGCCTGCCTGGTCGACAATGTTCTTAGCGAACGAAGCTGTGTGCTTGCCAAGCAATGCCTTAGCTGCAGCAGAAGCTACACGTCCGAGAGTCTTGTCTTGTGCGTCGATAGTAATCATAAAATTATACAAACTCAATTACGGCCATTGAAGCGCCGTCGCCCTTGCGAGGACCCATTTTAGTAATGCGGATGTACCCACCTTTGCGGTCTTCATAGGTAGCTGCGGTGCGAACCAACTTATTCATCGTTGCTACGCTGCCCAAATCTGCGATAAGGATGCGGCGGTTAGCAAGTGTTACATTCTTACCCTTAGTGATGAGCTTCTCCACCAATGGGCGAATTTCTTTTGCGCGAGCTTCAGTTGTTTTGATCTTCCCTTTGATGACCAAGCTGCGAGCAAGACCCTTGAGCAACGCATTGCGTTGGTTAGTCACTCGTCCGAATTTTCTTACATTGTTTCCGTGTCTCATAAAGCTTGGTCGTAATAAACTATTTTAGTATGATGCCGAAGTTTGCAAGCGCGCGCTTGATCTCCTGGATTGATTTAGGGCCAAGGCCATCAACCTCCAAAAGATCCGCTTCTTTCTTGCGTGCCAAACCTCCAACAGTGCGGATGTTTGCCTTCTCAAGCGCTGAGATGGTGCGTGGAGAGAAGTCGAGGTCTTCGATGCGTGTTTTAAGCGCCTCTGCGTTTGCCTCGCTTCCTACTGCGCCATTTGCTGCTGCTATTGGGGCTGGTGATACGGCTGAAGGCAATTCTTCCTCACGGAAGCCTACTACTGCCTTAAGCTGCGTAATCATTACCTCAATTGCCTGCTCAAGCGCTACGCGTGGAGTGAGGGTACCGTCAGTTTCAATTGCGATGCGGAGACGGTTGAAGTCAGTGCGGTCACCAACGCGCATGTTTTCCACTTCGTAGTTTACGCGGCGGATTGGAGAGAAGATTGCGTTGACTGAAATTTCACCAATTTCAACGCGGTCTTTTTTAAGAGCTTCGCGAGGTACATAGCCGAGACCGCGTTCAATGCGGAACTCTGCTTCAAATGATGCATTCTTGTCAGTAAGTTCGCAGACGTATGCATTTGGGTTAAGCAAACGGATCTGTCCAGGAACGGTCATATCTGCTGCAGTGATTTTCTTAGGACCTTTTGCAGATATAGTAACAGTCTGAGGCTCAGAGGTGAGCATTTCAAAGCGGAGTTTCTGGAGATTCAAAAGGATAGTAACGACGTCTTCACGTACGCCGTTCATAGTAGAAAATTCGTGCTCTACACCTTCGATCTTAACCGAGGTGATAGCTGCACCTGGAAGTGATGAGAGGACGATGCGGCGGAGGCTGTTGCCAAGTGTGTGGCCATAGCCAGGATAAAGGCCATCTATTTCGTAGACGCCAGAATGCTCTTCTTCAGAGATGATTCGAGGCTTGCTTGGCAATGTGATTGAATACTCCATCATATGCAAAATTACTTAGATAATTAAATATTACTAACGCACTTAACGGCTATAAAATTGGATGATAACGGCAGGACTGAATGGTGCTTCGGTGTCGGTAACGTTTGGTGCTGCAGTTATCTTGAAGGTAAGGCCATCCTGTTCCATTTTCATCCAGTGAGGAGTTTTCTGTTCAGCCATCTGTTCTGTGCGGTTTGCAAACAATGCGCTTCCACGGCTTTCTGGGCGGATAGCAACAACATCATTCATCTGCACTGCGTGAGATGGGATGGTGAGGCGGCGACCATTAACAGTAACGTGGCCGTGTGAGACAAGCTGGCGTGCTGCGCGGCGAGTCTTAACGATACCTGAGCGGAAGATAACGTTGTCGAGGCGAGACTCAAGGCGGACCATAAGAGTAGAGATAGTCTCTGTACCCTTCTTCTCCATAGCTTCATGCACGTAGCGTGAGAATTGGCTTTCAGTCAGACCATACGTAAAGCGTGCCTTTTGCTTTTCAAGCAACTGGGTTCCGAAGTCGCCACCGCCACCACGCTTGGTGCGAGTACGGCGAGGAGCACGCGCTTCCGCGAGCTGGAATTTTTGGGTCTGGCATTTTTCGAATACCGATGCCCCAAGGCGTTTGCAGATTTTGTATTTTGGTCCAACTAACATAAATTTTTATACGCGACGTGGTTTTGGAGCACGAGGGCCGTTGTGAGGCACTGGTGTCGTATCCTTGATGCTGTTAATAGCTATACCCTTGCTTGCGAACGAACGGATCGCAGATTCACGGCCAGCTCCAACGCCAGACACAACTACCGAAACGCTCTTAAGACCCATCAATGCACCCTTGTCTGCCAAAAGTTCACCAACCTTTGCTGCTGCGAAAGGAGTTCCCTTCTTTGCACCTGCAAAACCTAGTGAGCCAGATGATGACCATGCAACAACGTTGCCCTTTTCATCTGTAATAGAGACTTTGGTGTTGTTGTAGGTAGCTTCAACGTACAACAGGCCTGAATCCATCTTGCGGCGTGATGCGCGCGAAGAAGACCCGCGGCTACCGCTGTCATCACTACCTCCTTTTTTGACGATTCGTTTCTTACCCATTTGGAATTCGAATAAAGTCTACTTATACAATAAATTTTAGGTCTTTTCAACCTTACGGCGACCCGAGCCCATGGTCTTGCGAACGTTGCCTCGAACAGTGCGTGAGTTGGTCTTTGTGCGCTGACCACGAACTGGCATGCGTTTCTGGTGACGCAAACCACGGTATGCACCAATATCCTTCAAGCGCTTGATGTTGCCGGCGACCTCACGTTTGAGATCTCCTTCAAGTTTAAGCGTTTCAACGATAGCGCGGATGCGACCTTCTTCGTCTGCAGTAAGTTCATCAGCTTTTTTAACAGGATCTACCTTTGCGTCTTTGCAAATTTGCTGTGCGCGAGAAAGACCGATGCCGTACAGCGCAGTCAGTGCGTAGCTTGTGTGTTTGTTTGGAAGTGTAATACCTGCAATACGCATATGATTATCCTTGGCGCTGTTTATGTCGTGGGTTGCTGCAGATAACATACACCCGCCCTTTTCGGCGGAGCATCTTGCAGTTCGCACAACGTACTTTAAGTGATGCTTTTATCTTCATTGTTCTTACAGGCGTCGTGTAATACGAGCCTTACCACCATACGGATCGAGTTTGAGCATAACCTTATCCCCTACTAGAACTTTAATGCGATGGAGTCGCATTTTTCCAGCAAGATACGAAAGTATAACCTCTCCCGATTCAAGAGAAACACGAAACATGGTATTAGGGAGGGCCTCTTCGACAACCCCTTGTACTTCTGATGCGTGTGTTTCCATTACCTAGCGGTGACTAAGATGATAGCAGAAAGCCTATTGAGCGTCAATGACAACGCCGATTTTGGACTCTTCTGAAGGGAAGGTATTCTTCCAGAACGGACGAATGCTTGCCTGGGCTTTCTCTATTGCTGGGGCAAAGGTCGAAATAACCTCCTCAAAAGTCTTTTTATCTTTTCCAAGCAGGGCTGTCGTCAACGCCTGCTTATCGAACTGCCATACAAGGGTCGGATTACCCTGTAGAAGCAGGTTTAAAGGGCCTGTATTAACGTTTCCGGTACTTGTTGAGACCTGGAGGATAAGAGGGTTAGGTGAGGCAAAATCAACCGCTTCGCCGCCATATCCAGCGACTAAAAGTTTGGCGAGTATACTTGCGAGGCTTGGTGAGCTGACCATGGCCATTGAGGCGTGGGCGGTTTGCGAAAGATTGATAGCGGTCCCCTCTCCCTTAGACTGTGAAATGTCCGAATAGTCTACAACGAGAGAACCTTGCACGGGCATAAAGCCGTCAGGTATTTGAGTTCCAACCGCACCGCGGAGAGATGCGTCGAGCGTCTTCTGGAGAGAAGCCTGAGCACTCTTCATGTCAGCCTCTGAAATACTTGCCTGTTCACCGACAAAGCCTCCCTGGATAGCACCTGCTTCAGCCTGAGCAGTTATTTTGGTGTATTTATCTCCGCCCTTGAACCCTGGGATAGTGAATGCGCTTGCGTTTGGACGGTTGTAGTCTGGGCCTGGCGCATCAGCATATACGGTCGTGGTTATAGTGCCTGCCTTAAGGGTTCCATCGGTATTCTTTGTCGCACCTGGGATGGTAACCGCGCTGTGGATTCTGTATATCTTGCCATCGGACGCTGCAAAACGAGTATTTGTGATAAGGCCTTGGGGTGCAGTGCTAAATGCGTTTGAGATGGTTATTACACCACTTGCTGGTTTTGATACATGTGACGTACCTGTAGCGTTTACAGTTGTTGTTGCAGATTGCGAAAGCGCGATAGTTTGGTACCCAAGACTACCTCCTTGTGCGTTTGGAAGTGCGACGATATTTGCAGGAGGCGTTATGCTCTGCATTTTCGGAGTAATGGTGATTGTTGCGCCCTCAAACAATGTTGCAAGTAGCAACCCTGCGGCTGCACAAATAACAACGATACCGAGGAATATCCAAAGGAAACGGCGCGATTTTTTACGGCGGCGTGGAAGAGGGATGTCTTCTTCAAAGCGTTCTTGAGGGGGAGCATTGCGGCGATGTCCGCTGTTTGAGACTGGAATATCGCGGATAGAGGTACGAGGATTCATGTCGCGCATAAAGAAATTATATCATTTAATTGGTTCGGTTGATAAACAGCGCTTCTACCATAAAGACAATATCTGGCTTCGCTGCGTGGGCTGCGAGGTATGGCATAACGTGGTGAGTGTGAAGAGCCTGTACGGTAGTGCCCTGCGAGAATGTCTTTGTGAGGGCCTCCTGCCCTGCCAACATTTGTACGAGCCACTCACCCATTGGTTCTTGGGCAACGACTAAAATGCCGTGAGGTGCATTGTTGGTCTGCAATTCACGCGCTGCAGTGGCAAAAGATGATGCAAACTGGGTGCCAGCAGCATGAAGGGCCTCCTCAACAGGGGTTTCTATGGTTGAGCCTCGTGCAAGGCGTAACGCTGAGTGTGCTTCAGGGTGGCTAAGCCCTGCGTGGCTTGAAAGTGTTCGTAAAAAGAAATGTTTACCAAAAGGAATAGTTGCTCGTGCAGCCAATTTACCGTTTTCGAGCACACTGAGCTCTGTAATCTCCCCTGTCATGGTGCATAGCAAGAGGTGTGGAGCGGTTTCAAACAAATGTCCGGTTGCGTGGGCAACGGCCGCGCTCGTGGCATAGAAGGAAATAGAGATATCCCCAAATGTATCAGCAACTGCACGGCCAATGTGGGCTTGTAACTCAGATTCAATCTCCCAGTCGATCTCGCCGTTTTCTGTAAGAGCTGCGGTCCAAGGCGCTGAAATAAACACTACCCCTGAATGTATTGCGCCAATATGTGAAAGTTTTGCATGAGTGCGCATGCGAGCCGCAGTAACGCTGGTGTGCGAAAGGGCTTCACGAAGCGCGACATCGGTTTCCTTCATAAGCTTCTCGAGGTCGAGCGTGCGCATCATTGGCAACGCAACGCGTGTCTCTGCAAAAAGTTTTGGAAGATCTTTTGAATTAGGGGAAGAAAGGTGTACCAACGCGCAGCCAACAGAACCGTTCTCGATATCAATGAGAAGAACGGTCTTTCCTATACCCATAGGAGCCTGCTTCGAAAACAGCCCTGCCATGGAAATAGTATATACCGTTTTTATTCAAGCACTGCCTTTATACGGCGGACACCTGCAGAAACAGCTTCTTCTTTTTGGATTTTGAATCGTGAACCTGATTTCAGAAGTTCACCTGTATTGGTTACGTGAGGGCCGCCACAGAATTCTATTGAAAAAGCGCTATCAAGTGGGCCGACTGAGTAGACGGATACGCGTTCTGGATATTTTGCGCCAAATTCGTGTTCTGCGCCGAGCTTATCAGCTTCTTCAAGTGACATTTCAGAACGGATAACAGGAATACCTTCTTGGATTTTTTCGTTTACGATACGTTCAACTTCTTTTTTCTGCTCATCGGTCATTTTCTGGCCGTAGTTAAAGTCGATGCGCAAACGCTCCTGCGTAATATTTGAACCGCGCTGGTGGACTTCCGGCCCAAGCACAATCTGAAGCGCTTTAAGCAATATGTGGTGTGCTGTATGGAGACGAACAGTTTTTTCTTCTGTATCTGCCAAGCCACCTTTAAATTTTTGTTCAGAACCTGAACGCGAAAGGTCCTGATGTTTCTTCAACAACTCTTTTAGTCCTTCAATATCAATTTGCTTGATTCCATGCTCCCCCGCTTCTTCAATAATAAGCTCGAGGGGGAAACCAAACGTGGTCACAAGCTGGAACGCGTTTTCTGCAGAAAGTGATTCTTGCCCAACAAAACGCATAAGCTCCTTAGTCCCGCGCGCAACAGTTGCGGTGAATTTCTCTTCTTCGATAGCAACCTGACGTTCAATATCAGCTTGTTTTGCAACAAGTTCTGGATACTGCTCTTTATATAGATCGATAATACCTGGAATAACTGAGGTTATAGAGATATTTGCATTTAGCTTGTGCAAGAAAAGTACGCTGCGGCGGAGCAGGCGGCGAACGAAGTATCCTTGGTCCTTACCGTCAGGATTAACTCCATCAGCAATTAAGAACACAGCGGCTTTTGCATGGTCAGCAATAACACGAAAAGCGCGAACATTATCTTCGTAACGTGTGCCTGTTGACTGTTCGAGCTGGGAAATTATTGAATCATGTGCAACGAGGAAAATATCGTTCTTATTTTCAGATGCTGCAGCAATGCGTTCCAAACCGCCGCCGAAGTCTACGTTTTGTTTAGGAAGAAGGCCGAATGTGCCATCTTCTTTCTTGATGTACTGCATAAACACCGAGTTACCGATCTCAAGGAAACGGCCGCAGTCACAGTTTGGATGGCATTCTGCGCCCCACTTTGTGTCGTGAGCTGCTTGCCCGTCTTCTTTAAATTGTCCGAAGTCATAGAAAACCTCAGAATCTGGGCCTCCTGGCTCCCCTGCAGGCATTTTGTCTGGGGTTCCTGCGCGTGACCACCAGTTTTTCTTTGCGTCGTAGTAGAAGATACGGCCTTCTTTGCCGCTCGCAGCAGTCATACCAACGTTGTAGCCATTTTCTTCACTACCTATTTCAACAACTTCCGCCTCAACACCTTTTTCTGAAAATAGTTTTTTCCAAATCTCTGCAGACTCTACATCTTTTGGAACGTTATTTTTCTCGTCGCCGATAAATACAGTGACGTAGAGTTTTTGTGGGTCAAGACCAACTTCATCTGTAAGGAATTTGAAAAACCACGGAAGCTGTTCTTGTTTGAAGTAATCTCCAAGCGACCAGTTGCCGAGCATTTCGAAAAACGTCGTGTGGCGGTTATCGCCAACCTCTTCTATGTCCATAGAACGGAAACATTTCTGAGAGTCTACGAGACGAGCCCCTGCAGGGTGGTTTTTACCGAGGAGATACGGAACCAATGGCTGCATACCTGAGCCGGTAAACAGCGTGGTTGGGTCGTTCTGAGGCACGAGGCTAGAAGACGGGATAACAGTATGTCCTTGCCCTTCATAGAACTTTAGATATTTTTGCCTAACCTCATTTAGGGTCATATGAGTGATATCTTACCAAAATAATCGGCTTTAAGGTATTATCAGAATTACTATGAAATCTGGACAAAAGAAAGCTTCCTGGGGGTTTGATACCAAGAACATCGATACGAAAGTTCGTCCTCAAGACGATTTTTATCACTACGCGAACGGTACATGGATAAAGAAAGCTAAAATTCCGCCTGAAGAAGCGCAGGTCGGAAGTTTTTACGACCTACGTCTAGAGACAGAGAAGCAGCTCAAAGTAATTATGGACAGAGTTCTTGTAAAAAAGAACCACAAAAAAGGTACTCCGGAACAATTACTCTCTGACTACTACCGTTCAGCAGCGGACATGAAGCGCCGCAACGCATTGGGAATAAAACCACTCGCTGAATATCGCGAAAAAATTGACGCTATCTCTTCGTACGAAACTCTCGTCTCTACTATCGCGTATCTACACAAAGAAGGAGTTTCCGGTGTGTGGGGCTCGTTTATGGATCAAGATTTCAAAGACAGCACAACCTACCGCATGTTTTTGTGGCAAGGAGGCCTTAGTTTGCCCGACAGAGACTACTATCTGCTTGATGCGCCTGAACAAAAGCGCGTCCGTGAAGCGTACGTCGTACATATAGAGAAACTTCTTAAGCTTGCTGGCTTTAAAAAGCAGGATATTTCTCGCGCACAGGAGATTGTGCTCCATATTGAAACCCGCCTTGCGAAAGCCTCTATGAAAAAAGAGGACTCTCGTGACCCGGAAAAGGTGTATCACAAGCAAACACCAGATGCGTTCTGGAAAAAGTACTTCGAACGTCTAGGTATTAAAAATATTTCAACCGTAATTGTTGGTCAGCCTGATTTCTTTAAGGAAGTAGCAAAAATGCTTAAAGAGGTGGCGCTTGATGACTGGAAGACATACCTAGAGTGGCATCTTATTAATGACTTTGCGGGCACATTGTCTGAAGCCTTTGTAAAAGAAAACTTCCGTTTCTACTCACAAGTGATGTACGGCACTAAGAAAATGAAGCCTATGTGGCGCCGCGCCCTTTCTGCCGCAGGCGGAGCTTTGGGAGAGCCATTGGGCAAGATCTACATAAAAGAATATTTCCCTGAAAGCGCAAAAAAGAAAATCGACACATTGGTAACAGACCTCTTTGCTGTATACGAAGGTCGCATACGCGAACTTGACTGGATGAGTCCTGAGACCAAAAAGAAAGCGGTTGCAAAGCTTAGGGTGATGAAGCGAAAGATCGCCTATCCAACGAAATGGGATGCGTATAAAGATGTTTCCATCTCCCCAACCGACTATTTCGGCAATATGCGACAGATACACGAGCACGATCGTAAAAAAATGCTGCGCAAACTTAAAAAACCTGTTGACCGCACTGAGTGGATTACGACCCCTCAGGTAGTAAACGCGTTTTATAACCCAGGCCTCAACGACATCAACTTCCCCGCTGCTATTTTGCAGTGGCCGTTCTTTGACCCTAACGCAGATGACGCGCTTAACTACGCGGGTATCGGCTCTGTTATTGGCCATGAAATGACACACGGCTTTGATGACAGTGGTGCAAAGTTCAACGGTGACGGCAATATGAAAGATTGGTGGACGCCAAAAGATAAAAAATCGTTTGAGCAAAAAGGAAAAATGATAGTAGACCAGGCTAATGAATATACTGTCGTTGACGATATAAAGTTAAACGGACAGCATACGCTTGGAGAAAATATTGCGGACTTCGGCGGTTTAGTAATTGCCTACGACGCATATCAAAAACATCTCGCAAAAACAGGCCGAAAGGATATAGATGGCCTTTCTCCGGAACAGCGCTTCTTCCTTGCCTTTGCACAGATGGAACGCTCAGTAAGCCGCCCAGAAGTTGTTAAGGTGCGCGCACTTACAGACCCTCACGCAAACGCACAGTTCCGCGTTAACGCACCGTTCTCAAACTTCGAACCCTTCTACGAAACATTCAACGTTAAAAAGGGCGACAAACTCTATCGCGAACCAAAAGACCGTGCGAAGATTTGGTAAACCATGTCTGATATAAAAATACCTCCAGCGTGGAAGGCGCTCGTTGAAGACGAACTTGAAAAATCATATTTCAAGGCTCTAACAGCGCGCGTACGGGAGGAATATTTGAAAGAGACAATATTTCCCCATCCATCTAAAATCTTTCGTGCGTTTGAGTATTTCGATCCTAAAGACACAAAAGTAGTGATACTTGGCCAAGATCCATACCACACACCAGGGGTGGCACATGGACTTTCTTTTTCAACGGAGAGCGCACATAGAATTCCTCCATCACTGCTCAACATCTTCAAAGAAATAGAACTTGAATACGGTTCTCCAATAAACAGAGATCCTGATCTAACTCGATGGGCAAAACAGGGAGTACTGCTACTCAACGCGTCTCTGACAGTAAAAGCAGGGTTGGCAAATTCACACGCCGACTATGGTTGGCATATGTTTACTGACGCTGTCATCAAAGCACTTTCAGAAAAAGAGAACCATATTGTATTTATGCTGTGGGGAGCATTTGCAGGCAAAAAAGAATCTGAAATAGATTCTCTAAAACACTTAGTTCTTAAAGGCCCGCACCCTTCTCCCCTTTCCGCACATAGAGGTTTCCTCGGCTGTAATCACTTTAAAGAAGCGAACGACTATCTAAAACAAAACGGTCGAAAGGAAATAGATTGGGTCTCCTAGGCGTGATGGTATTTTTTACCATCAAGGATTGAGATACCTCGGTAGAGTTGCTCTGTGATGATAAGGCGCACAAGCATGTGCGGAAATACAAGTGACGAAAGTTTGATGGTCGAATTTGCCCAATCTTGCAAGGTTTTATCTACACCAAAAGCTCCGCCGATGACAAACACCATGCGTTTAGTTCCTCCTTGTAGGTGCTTGTCGAGCAACGCAGAGAGCCCTGTTGTATCAACATCTTTACCACGCTCATCGAGAAGGACAACAAAGTCCTCTTTCTTTAGTAGTTTTATGATTGCTTCTGCCTCGGCCTCCTTACTGCCTGGTTTAGGAAAGTTCCACTCTATTGGAAGACGGTTCTGCAAACGCTTTTCATATTCGCTTATCGCATCTGCCAATAATGGGTCATGCGTTTTGCCTGGGGAAATTATTAAAATTTTCATTTCTTTTTTTGGGCTGCTGCTTTAATCGCACCTTCTTCTTGAAGTAATTTCATTTTACGCGCGGCACCACCGCGGTTATAGTCGCCTACTTTGCCATCAGCGCGAACAACACGATGGCACGGAACTTTCGGATCATAGTTCATCGACATAATGTATCCCACCGCTCGCGCGGCGCCTGGTTTACCAGCTTTCTGGGCAACCTGGCCGTACGTCATAGTCTTTCCCTTTGGAATCTTAGACACCAAAGCGCGGACTTTTTTAGCAAACTCAGAAGAGGGTGGAGTTTTCAGGTTTCTCATGCGAGTCGTCTGCCTTAACTGCTACTTTTTTGGATGGTTGTGGTGGAAGTGCTGGTGTTGCAGAAGATCGTGGCATAAACGGTAAAAGAACTTTCCCCGTAGCCTCACGATATCGGCAGTAGTCGCACTCCTCTCCTGCTGTAGGAAGCGCGTCACCGTCGAGACACGCCTTAAGACGTATCAGCACATCTTCAACCCAGTCAGTTGATCCTTTATATGGAACAAGGGTGAGCTCAAAGTCCAAACGGCCATCAAATGCTTCACGATCCTTCGTGGCATTTGCATAGAACCAGTAACCCATATCAGATACTTTGAAGCCATTCATGCGGAGCAGCCACTGATATATTTCCAGCTGGCGTTTATACCCGCGATGCCAATCTTCGTCGAGAGATTCTATCTTCCCGTCTTTACTCGTTGCTTTGTAGTCGATAACGATAAGTTCACCATCTTTGTTAACCCAAATATCGTCGACACCTCCGCGAACAGTGAGACCTGTTGCTGGGTGTACGTACTTCACTCCTTGGCTAAGCGCATTGCGCCACTCATCCATTTTTGCGTGAGCAAGTGGAACTGCATCAAGTCCGTACTCTTTCGCAAGCGGATGCTGTGTTCCGTTTGCGCGATGTGTATCAAGCTCCTTCTTAAGAAGTGCGTCGACTGCAGAGTTTAAGTTGAATGGGAAGCCAGGTGGGCGTGCAACACCGAGTTTGTTGTCGATGTAGAAACATCGACTACACTCCATAAAGAGGTCAATTTTTGAACGAGAAAGCGTCCATTTTGGACCCCCATAGTTATAGTCGGGCCTGCGATTTGGTTTATAGAACGAACTCATTCAACCATTCTACATTATTTAACCTCAGTACCGTAACGGGCGCGCATAACTCGTTCGAAACGAGAAAGGATACTGAAGACCAGAAGCGCAATAACTGTTCCAGCAACTGCAAGTATGTAGAGACCGAACCCAGCAGCCATACCGACTGCCGCAACAACCCAGATTCCTGAAGCGGTGGTTAGCTCTATATGCTCACCTTTGAGAGTCGCGAGGCCACTGCCGATAAAGCCGATGCCGATAACAATAGAGCCTGCTATTTGGAGCGGATTGATTCCTGAGAAAATGGATAGTTCGTAGGCCGCAAGCGTGCCGAGAGCGACAAACAGAGAGGATCCCAGTGCAACCATCGCGTACGTTCGCATACCTGCGTGCTTACCTGCAAGCGAACGCTCAAGTCCTAAGGCCATACCAAGCAATGCCGCTACTAGAAGTCTGGACGAATACGTGATTTCTAGTGCGCTGATTGGATCAAAGAAGTGGCCAAAGGTCATAAATATTATTTTGTTTCGAACTTAAGAGTTATAGGATTGCCATTTGTATCACGAGTTGCAGGGTCGTTGGTCATAGAGAACATGTGATCGCCGTCATCACGCGCCTCACCTGCAAAGTAGGTCTGTCCTGGCAGTGTGCCGCGGAGCAAGTCTACTGCACCGCTTGAGCGGTCTTTCGTAAAGAGTGCTGCACCAAGCACGTTACCCGGCTGTCCGTTGTAATTTTCGTAGATAACAACCCATGTTGGAACTTGCACCACTACGTTTGAGACAGCGATTTCAAGACCTGCATTCTGTGGTGAAGCGATAACAAGTGCGCCGCTTGGGAATGAAACTTGAGTGTTTGAAGATGTGGTGCCTGTTTGTGTTCCAGTGCTTCCAGTAGTTGTACTTGTTGCCGTAGGAGATGTATTTGTTGTGTCTGAAGATTTTTTGTCTCCTGTTACAGCCCATGCGATACCCATCACAACAAGTATTGCAACTACTGTGATGATAAGATTTCGCATTGTGTGATTTTCGCCATCCGTACCTTTCTTTGGTGGCACCTGCGCAGACTTCATCGGTGTAGGTTTTACTGAACTAATAGGCTGTGCCCATGAAAGCTGAGGCTTCTTCTCTGAATTCTGTGATTCGTCCATACGTCTATCTGTTTACTGGTTAAAAAGTATAGCTCTATGATAGCTCTTTCCCTGAAGCGCACAATAGGGCGGCCTCGTGGAGTACCTGCTCTATTTTTTTGTCGGCCATACCAGCTGCTAATAAGGCGTCCGTATGGTCCTTCAGCTCACTACAGAGCACTATTTTCTGCGTTAGTAGGGCTGTTTTTTGGCTTTTTGAGAGACTAGTAAGAGCTGTTATTGGGTAAAGCTTAGCGGCCTCAATCCGCGTGTGGAGGTTGTGCCCGTGGGGATATCCCCAACTCATAAGTTCCAATCCTTCACACGTTGCGTACTGTATTGCTTTCGTGGTGAACTTTGTATTGGTCACGATCATGCCTGAAATATTTTGTCCGCCCAGTACTGCCTTTAGATCATCAATGCGGGCTTTGACGTACAGCGATACCTTCAAGTCACTTTTTATAGCTGGACTGTTATGAAATTTTGCTTCAACAAAAAATCTCTTTGAATCTTTTGTCATAATGACGTCTACTTCATGTTCGACGCATGCGCCTTGTATAATCTGGCCAGTTTTTACATCGGTATACCCTTCAGCTTTAAACAGTGCGCCAAGATATGTTTCAAATGGAAATCCAGAGGGGCCGAATTCAAGAATTGCACGTTTAAGTGAGTAGTGTGAGGCTGTGTCGCGACGATGTTCCCGCAACAAGGCAAACGCGCGTCTATATATTTCTTCCGTTGGGATGCCGTCGTACAGGCTGTTAGATATTTCATCTACGATATGAACAGTGACCTCCTCGTTAGCGCCAGCTTTATGGAGCGATGAGCGAAGTTTGAGCGAGTCAAAATTTTCAGTTGTGCCGTCTGCTTTTGAAACCTTTATGGGCATACCTAATTTTCTTTGATGGTGAAAGGTATTTCCATACCATTAAATGTAACTGCGTCAACAATGGGAGCTTCCCCACCGTCTGTGAAGGATACTAGAAAATCTGCCGGCGTCTTTACCGCCGTCTGACACGGTACATTTTCTTGAGATAGCTGAACAGTGAGGTGAGAAGGTCCGGCACCTCGTGTCGCTACCCCGTTTGAAAGTGTGTTGCATGCATTAGGCAGCGATATGCTTCCACTGTATGAATGCACACCATCTTTTACTGAGTGGCGGAGAATCAACGGAAGGTCAATTGCAACTGCCACAGAAGCCTGCTGTGTAGGTTGTAGTGTGCTAAGGCTCCACGCACCAAAAACAAGCACGGCGAGGAGTGCAACTATAAGGAGAGCTGCTTTTCTTTGTCCCACGCTCTAAGTATAGCCTTCAGCTAGGAAATGAGGGCGGACTTGTCAACAATTCCTCCGCCAAGACACCTACCTTCTTTTGTATATAAAACCAGTGATTGACCTAATGGCATGTAGTGAGGCTGCTGAAGTACTACCTGTGACTCCCCTACAATTTCCGCTGGGATAAGCGTTTGGTGGTAACGGTATTGGGCAACAAAGTCCGAGCTTGTTTGTAATTCACCTATCCAATTGGTTTCGATAAGTGAGACCTCTGTTTTAGTTACACCTTTAGGAAATCGCTCCGTTGAAACAGTTATCGTATTGAACTCAACGTCTTTCTCAATGACAAAGTGCGCTTTTGTATCAGGGCTTTGCGAAGCCAACACAAACCCATGTCTTTGTCCGAGTGTGTAGAGAGGTGCTCCATCATGACGACCAATCACCTCTCCATCTTCTGAAAGCACGTCCCCTGGCACAGGAGCCAATTCTTTGTGAAGCATATCTTCTATAGAAATATCTCCTAGGAAACACAACCCTTGGCTGTCCTTACGGCGCGCATTTGGCAACCCGAACGTATCTGCAAGCTTACGTACCTCGGTCTTCTCTAGGTTGCCGACAGGAAACATAGTTTTCTCTAATATTTCTTTTCTAACCATCCAGAGAAAATAACTCTGATCTTTTGAAGGATCCTTACCCGCATAGAGTAGTCCATCTTTTGTCTGTGCGTAGTGTCCCGTCGCAACAAAATCTGCTCCGTATTCCATCGCAAAATCAAAGAATGCGCCGAATTTTATTTCGCGATTACACAACGTGTCTGGGTTTGGAGTTCTCCCATGCGTAAACTCACCAATAGCTGTTTTGAATACTTGTTTTCTATATTCCTCTGAGAGGTCAATTTCTAGAAACGGGATTTTTAGGTGTGCGGCAACGCGCATTGCGTCTATACGGTCAGCCCCCGCCGAACATGGGTACCCAGGCAAGGCGATTCGGATAAATACGCCTGTTACATCGTATCCCTGCTGTTGCAAAAGCGCTGCAGAGACAGCGGAATCTACCCCTCCAGAGAGGCCTACAAATACTTTTCCTTTAGTTCTGCGAAACATACTAGGGACAGTACCATGTATGTACATTACTTCAAATATTTCCTCTGGTTTGCCAACTGCTCGTCAAAGGTTTTGCCGTAATGGAATTTCCCATCTTCGTCAGATAAATAGTAGAGGTACGGCGTTGTTGTTGGGGTCGCGGCTGCAATAATGGCATCTATCCCTGGGTTTGTTATGGGGCCCGGAGGCAATCCTTTATACAAATAGGTGTTGTAGGGAGAATCGATTTTATAATCGGTCTGCAAAATTTCACTACCTGGCTTACCCGTGATATACGGCATAACTGCATCTACTTGTAGCGGCATACCGATTTTTATACGCTTCCATAAAATGCCGGAAATAATCTGGCGGTTTACTGTGTCTGGAGCCTCCTTCTCAATCAACGAGGCCATTATGAGAATATCTGCCTTAGATTTTCCTGAAGCAGATAGTACTTTTTGCACGGCAGGGTTACTGATACGTGCAGAAAAGTTTTCTTCCATTGTTTCAATAATCTGCTTGCTATCTTCGCCTGGGTAGAAGAAGTATGTGTCGGGGAAAAGATACCCCTCCTTAGATTTTGCGAGCGTTAGGAATGTTTGTGAGTCGAAGATAGGAAGTGAGTTTTTGAATATCGCATTCATTTGCGAAACATTTGTCCCTTCTGGCAAGGTAACTTTGACAGGTTCTAGATTGAAATTTCCGATATGTAAACGCCAGACAATGGAAAAAGCATTTTGCGGATGGTCGAAGTAATACGTGCCTGCAATGATGCGGTTGTGAGATCTAGAAAGGCGAAGTAAGACTTTGAACACAAATTCTGAGCGAATTGCGTTATCAGCTTTCAATGTTTCAGCGATGTCGCCAGCGGTCTCTCCACTTCGCACAGAAAGCAAAAACTGCTGAGGGAACGAACGGGGCGGAGAAAAAAAGAAAACATACGAGACAAAACCAAGCACAATCCCGCACAGCAACGCGACTCGGATATAGAACCCCATACTATTCTGGCAAGGTTGGTAGGTTGGTAGGAGCTTGTGATGTTCTTGATGGTACGCGGTTAAGGCCAGGTGTTTGTACGTTTGAATATGGGAAGTGCCAGAGCGTTGCAACCTCTTCTGTGCTCATTATTGAAGGCACTTGGTCGTACGGAACACCGAAATATGCGCGATATTTATAGTGGAAGAAGAGCAAATTCTTGATCGTTCTCTCACGTATACCCATAAAGTCTTCCCATGGAACATCGAAGCGGATCATGCCTCGGCCAGGCCAGCCTCCAACACTATTACCGGCTGATTTGAACACTTGGAACATACGGAAAAGATATGCGCCCCAAATACCGTGGAATTTATCTTTTTTCGCAAAATAGATAACGCGTATACCAACTTCAAACGGGTTTTTAGTAAGCGAATGTTCAATGCCTTTTACAATATCGCGCTCCCCTTCAGTCAAAGACATGGTTGGAGAACCACCGTTCGTTCCCTCTTCTTTTACTGCCGCCTGTATACCCTTACTGCGTACAGCAGCGGCCTGCATAATTTTTGCTATAGCAGCCTTCCCTTCAGTGACGTACCGACTATCTTTTTCTGGAAAACCGTACCACTCAAATGTATTGTGCGCTTTAAGTATCAACTGGTACCACAAGTACTGGTCTTTACCGACATTATTCATCAATTCCAGAATGTTAGTTAGAGGATCTACTTTAGTTTCTGGAGTATCGGTATTCTTATCCAATTCAAAATCAACATATGTTCGGATAGGGGCGGCCTGCGGATTCTTTTTCATGTACTCGCCTCCCCAGATCTCATATTCATCTAAGTTGAAGGGTATTTTACTGACGTAGTCGTCCACAGCTGTTACTCGAACTTCAGGAAATTGTCCGTAGAGGCGAGCTTCAATTGCAGGCTGCCACGCTTTAAGCCCGTGAATGTAGAAACTTATACGACCTTCGTTTGAGGCAATTTCAAGTGACCATGTAGATTTATACCCACCTCGTAAGATACGGTCGAGAAATGTTGTTTCGCCTCCGGTTGTCCAAATAGATGCAAGGAAAACCTCCATTGCTGCAGGCGACTTTGTAACCTCAGCGGGTAGCTGGATCTCCAACAACCCCCTTTCTCGTGAGAACCAAAATTTATAACGCACGTAGTGTATCCATGTGATATAGAGACTCATTCCCAAAAAAAGCGGGAGCCATATCGGAGAGATAGCAACAAGCATCGCGAGCGTTGCTGTAATAGTTGCTGGGTCATATATTGCGGCATATATGACAAGTAGAAGAAGTCCGAGCGGCGCGAAGACACTTTCCTCAAGGTGCCATTTGTCCAAAAATTCACGGACTGCCTCCGCTTCATGGTGCAGGATCATGTGATATAGTATACCGCAAGCATATGATCTGGTTTGCTGATTTTTGGGATAAAGTTCTCGCTACCCCATTTCACTACGTTGAAGCACTATTCGCGTTTTTAGCAGCCCTTGCCTTTCTCGTATTTCTGCGTGGATGGTTGGGCAGTATCGGCAATGTTTTTAAAATGAACGCTCATGAAGAGCACTTAGAGCACGCCAATACACGTGCGGTCTGGGGAGTTCTTCTTCTCGCAGCACTCTTCTACGTATGGCAAATCGTCCGCACTATGGCGTCGTGGTTTGGTTTTAACGATGGAACCCAAACAACTCTCGGTTATTGGTTTGCTGGGATCGGTATCGTTCTGTGGATATTTGTGTTTCTTAAAAAACAGCTTTTTTCAGGAGGTGGTGGAGGTGGGCATTAAAAAACCGCGCTGAGCGCGGTTTTTCTTTTTTTACTTAACGAGTGAGAATCGTGCGTCCTTACCTCGTTTGAAATATTTTTGATTTTGGAGGTTTACAACGATGGTGCCTGGTTTAACGTGGCGCTCTTTCATCACCTTTTCGATTATTTCATCTTTAGTGAGAGGTCCGTTTGAGCGGAGGATTTCGCGTACAACGTCGCGTACTACACCTGAAGTGTAACCCCATTCTTTAAGTGCGTACATGCCGCGACCTACAAGAACGAAGCGGTCATCTTTGATAAGTTCGTTGTGAGTTGTTGCAACGTGCGCTGCGCGGCCGAATGTCTTCTCGATAAGTTGAGCAACTTCGCGGAAGTGCAAAGGAGACCCATGCTTCTTTACTGCCAAGTATGCGTAGTCGCGAACACCCTTAGTCTTAACGTTAGGAGATGCTGAGTGACCCCATTCGCCGAGTGGATTCTTTCCAACATTCTTTGAGATCGCCAACCAGCGCTTCAAAATCTCATCGTTGCGGTGTTTGTCGTTGATTGTTTGGAGTTCTTTCAAGAAACGGTCGATCATTTCGCCTTCTGGAATAAGATCTTCGTCAGAAAGACCTGCGTAGAGAGTTTTGAGCGCGCCTTCAACCTGTGTCGCAAGTTCTGGGTCAACGTACCAGCAACGATTTACCTCATCATCTTCTTTGCGGAACTTAAATGGGTCGCCAAGCACGAGCAGGAAGTAAATGTGGTTCTGCATCGATGCGTCTTTGGTGATGAAGTTCAAAAGATCGTCTTCGCAGACAATGCCACCAAGAGAATCAATGATGCGTTCAAGTTCCTGAAATGCGGTAGCCGCTTCAGTAAATGCTGGAGATTTCTTAAGAGCTGCGAGTGCGTGGTTTTCAATCTGGCGTACGCGTTCGCGGGTAATGCCATAGCGCTGGCCAATAGCCTCGAGAGTGACGCGTTCTGGGTTTGTACCCAAACCGAAGCGCTGTTCAAGCACAACACGAGAACGCTCTGGGAGAGAGCTGAGGAGCTTTTTGGCGATTGCCTTGGGCTTAAAACCCGTCTTGTCGGCTGTTTTTTGGCTTACTGTCGGCATATATTTACGTGTGTTCTAATATATCACACCCTAACCTATTGGTCAAACTGGGCGTTTTTAAGACAATTCCACAACAAAATTGATGATTTTACCAGGGACGTAGATTGCTCTCAGTTCCTTGGTGCCGCTGAGTTTTGGAGCAATATCGGCATGGGAGCGTGCCGCTGAAAGAGCTTCTTCTTTCTCTGTCTCTGAAGGCAATTCGATAGTAGCTCTCGTTTTGCCGTTTATCTGAATGGCAACCGTAACTGTGTCAGCGACAGTCTTCGTTGGGTCATAGGTTGGCCATGAGGTGGTGTGGATAGATTCCATGTGGCCAAGCTTCTCCCACAACTCATCTGTTACGTGAGGAGCAAAAGGCGCAAGGATCTGTAAGAAATTTTCCCATTGTTCTTTACCAACACTACCCTCTTTTTCAACAGCGTTAATAAATATCATCATCTGACTGACAGCAGTGTTGAATTTAAAGGCTTCAATATCATCTGTAACTTTTTTGATGGTCTGATGGAGAACAGGATTAAGTGATTTTATCTCCGTAGGGCCAGATTCTATTTTATATACACGCTCAATAAACCGTGCTGTGCCGGTAATAGAAGACGTACTCCACGCAACGGTATTTTCAAATGGCCCCATAAACATTTCATAGGTGCGGAAGGCGTCGGCGCCGTAGGTGCGTACTACATCATCTGGGTTTATAACATTGCCGTAGCGTTTACTCATCTTGCGGCCATCTTCTGCCAAGATAAATCCAAGGAACTCGAGGCGCGCGAACGGTTCAATAGTAGAAACTGAGCCAATGTCATAGAGGAATTTATGCCAGAAGCGTGCGTAGATAAGATGGCGCACTGCGTGGTCGCCGCCGACGTATACATCAACAGGTGCCCAATATTTCTCTACGTCTTTTGAAACGAGCGCCTCTTTATTATCTGGGTCCATAAAGCGGAGGTAGTACCACGAAGAACCTGCCCACTGTGGCATGGTGTTTGTTTCGCGCTTTGCTGGGCCACCGCACGTTGGACAGGTTGTGTTTACCCAGTCCGTAATATTTGCGAGTGGAGACTCCCCTGTGCCGCTTGGCTCATACGACTCAACCTCAGGCAAAAGAACAGGAAGCTGGTCATCTGGCACTGCAACAGCGCCATCCTTTTCGCAGTGAATAATTGGAATAGGTTCGCCCCAATATCTCTGGCGACTAAACACCCAATCTTTGATCTTGTAGGTCGAAGTCATCTTCCCTCCAACCGCTTCAGTGATTTTCTTTTTTGCTTCTTCAGAGGTTAAGCCGTCAAACTCACCTGAGTTAATAAGGATCCCTTCATCTGTAAATGATTCGTGTTTCAAATACTGTTCAAATAAGTAGGCGTGAGGGTGGCCAGCTGTAATTGTTTTAAGAACTTCATCCTTTTTAACACTGATTATTTCGTGTTTGCCCTCATCTACTTCTGAACTTATGCGCTCTAATGAATTAAGCACTACTTCGTAGGCGTATCCCACGGTGCGCTGATTTTTATTTTTTGTATGTCGATAACCCCAAAAGCCCGCTGACGATATTTTTTCATTAATGATGAAGTCTGTATAACCTGTTTCTTCAATCACTTCACGCTTCAAAGCCTCGAGATCATCCTCCCCTTCATCCTTGCCTCCGCCAACAAGGTGAACATATGAACCTTCTTTAATAAGGTAGAAGTTGTCATCCTTGTCTCGAATAATTGCATCAACGACCTTGCGATTAAGTGTCTCTAAATCTGGTTTTTCAGCGTATTCATCATTTGCAATAAAATGCTTTGAAACAACATCTTTAATTGGGAGGTTGTATTTCTTTGCGAATGCGTGGTCGCGTTCGTCGTGGGCAGGAACGGCCATAATGGCACCAGTGCCATATTCGCCAAGCACGTAGTCTGCGACAAAGAGAGGTATTTCTTCTTTAGAAACTGGATTGATTGCCTTAATTCCCTTTAACTCAACACCTGTTTTTTCTTTATCTGCATTCGTGCGTTCTATTTCTGTTTTAGCAGCAGCAGCTGCAACATACGCCTGCACTTCAGCAGTATTTTCAATAGAGAGTTCTTGAATTAAAGGATGTTCTGGTGCCAATACCAAAAACGTCGCACCAAAGAGCGTGTCGGCACGGGTGGTAAATACTTTTATTTTTTTGTCGCTACCAGTGACAGCAAATTCTATTTCAGAACCCTCGCTCTTGCCTATCCAGTTACGCTGCGCGGTTTTAATATGCTCAGGCCAATCGAGTGCATCTAAGTCTGTAAGCATGCGGTCTGCATACGCAGTAATCTTGAGTACCCACTGTGGGAGTGCGCGTTTTTCAACCACACTGCCGCAGCGCTCACAGACATTTCCATCCAAGTCTTCGTTCGCAAGACCTGTCATACATGATGGGCACCAGTTGATTGGTTCGTTGCTTTGGAACGCCAAACCCTTCTTGTAGAGCTGGAGGAAAATCCATTGCGTCCATTTGTAGTAGGCAGGGTCTGTCGTATTTATTTCGCGAGACCAGTCGTAGTTGAAGCCGATATGCGAGAGCTGATCTTTAAACGTCGCAATATTTTTCTCGACGGCCGCACGTGGATGAATTTTATTTTTGATAGCGAAGTTTTCTGCAGGCAAGCCAAAAGCATCCCACCCCATTGGATGAAGTACATTGTGGCCTTGCATACGCTTGAAGCGTGAATAGATATCTGTCGCGATATAACCCTTAGGATGCCCCACATGGAGCCCTTCTCCTGATGGATATGGGAACATGTCGAGCACATAGCTTTTAGGCTTACTTGGATCCTGCGATGTTTTATACAACTGCGATTCTTTCCATCGCTCTTGCCACTTCTTTTCTATCTTTGAGTGGTCGTATCGCTCCATGTGGAATTACTGAGCCGGTACCGGTTTGATTGGCTGATTAGCTGGATAGCGAGCTGGGTCTATAGTGCGGTCAAAGCACGTATACCCAACAGTGTGCGACCAGTTGTCCTGTCCTTCCATGTCGTATGGCCTTGCGTATGAATCAGCACCAGCCTGGCTTGGACCATTAAAGTCTGCGCAGAGGCGGAATGAGTAGGTGCCCGTTACTTCATATACATACGGTTGGTGACTCTGTGGATCTGTTGGTGCAGAAAAACCAGAGATTGAATCGTTCAAATCTTCAAGCGACTGAGGCAATGTTTGTTTTGCCTGCCAGTAAGAAACGATTTGAGACTGGATCATCTGCAGATTCTGCACTTTATTTTCATCAATGCGGACGAGGCGAGCTTGTCCTGGAGTTCCGAGGATAAAGAATCCTGAAACGATAGTTGCAACAACGAGTACGCCGACAGCAATACTTACGCGCATTGAGAGTTTTGGATTTGCGGTCCAGTAGCCACGAAGGTCTGCCCAGAAATGCATAAAGCCTGCCGCTGCGACAAGTAATACAACAGCAACCTTTAAGAGGAAACGAACTGAGAGCTCTTCACCATTCAAGAATGTAGTGAGGAGAACGATAAGGTCAATTGCGATAGCTGCACCGGCTACGAAGAGCGTAAGGAACAGTGCCCAGCGACGAACCCAGATGTCTGCACGAGTTGGATCTTTCTGGATAGTGCTGTGGATGACGCGCATCAATATAATGCACACTGCGCCGAGAATAATAAGCGATGACATTTCGTACGCCACGCCGCTTTGATATGGGTTGCTTGCGTAATATGCGAGAGGATCTGGAAAGGCGTAGTTTATGTAATCAAACACCAATCCTATAAACGCACCGATGCTTGCGAAGAGGGCGACCATTGCGCCCGCCCAGAGAAAGAAGTCTTTTGGGGTTGTTTTATTCATAGGTAGATTCTACCACTTTTTAGCTATGTAAGAATTCGATAATGTCTCCGTTTTTAACTATGTATTCTTTGCCTTCTGTACGAACAAGACCCTTTTCGCGTGCTTTGGGGTAAGAACCGGCCTCAATCAGCGTATCCCAGCCGATTACTTCTGCACGAATAAACTTATTGAAAAAGTCTGTATGGATAGCAGCCCCTGCTTCTGGTGCGGTGGAGCCAACAGGAATAGTCCATGCATGAGTTTCGCCAGGGCCGGTAGTAAAGAAGCTCATAAGACCGAGCAACTGGTACCCCGCTTTAATAAGTGCATCTACGCCATCATCAAACACTCCGTATTCCTGACGGAACGAAGTTTTGTCATCAGCGTGGAGTTCACGAAGCTCGCTTTCAACATTCGCATCAACAACAACATATGACGCGGCACTTGTGTCGATAAATTCTTGGAGGCGTTCGAAACGGCCGTCATTCAATTCATCGAGGTTATGCCCACCCGCTTCTTTGTTTAGCACATAGAGCATTGGCTTCATTGTGAGCAAGTGCAAACCTTTCAAAGCATTGCGCTCTTCCTGTGTATATTCACCCTCACTTGCCATTCTGCTTTCTTGGAGGAGCGCAAATGCTTTTTGTATAGCCCCCTCTTCAAGTATCGCCTCTTTCTTGCCCTGCTTAACATCACGCGTCACAGACTCAAGGCGCTTCTGTACAGTTTCCAAGTCGGCCAAAATAAGTTCGAGGTTGATGGTTTCAATATCGCGAAGAGGGTTCACTTCCCCATCTACGTGCATGATATTGGTGTTATCGAAAATACGCACCACATGGGCGATGGCATCAACTTCACGGATATGTGAAAGGAATTTGTTACCCAAACCTTCACCTTCTGAGGCGCCCTTTACCAACCCTGCAATATCGACGAACTCAATAGCAGCAGGAACTTTCTTTTCAGAGTTTGAGAATTCAGCAAGCTTGTCTACGCGTTCGTCAGGAACGGACACAACCCCAACTGAAGGATCAATAGTTGCAAACGGATAGTTAGCTGCCAAGACACTCTTCTTAGTAAGTGCATTAAAGAGAGTGGACTTCCCCACGTTGGGGAGCCCTACGATTCCTATAGATAAACCCATTGAGAGACTATAACAAGCTATGTAACAAAAGGAAAACCGCCCGAACACATGGCTCAGGCGGTTAGTGAACTTCAGCCGTAGTAGATACGCACGGGCCGGCGCCAGGGGCCGTAGCCGTGATAGTAGACCGGCCCGACATACGGGTAGAACCTCGGTCCGATGTAGTAGCCTCGGCGACCACTGACCACGACGACACGACGCGCGCACCCGAACTCGTAGCAGTTGTACGGATAGTAGTAGTCGCCGGGGACTTCGACTATCGGCGGCTGGTAGAGAGGCCGTACCTCGCACGCAGCAACAGACAGCGCAGCAGTCGCAATAGCGATACACGATTTGAGATTCATGAGACGAACTCCTTTCCGGCCACACTATACAATACCGATAATGTTGAGTCTATGAAAAGAAAAAGCGCACCCTTTTGGAGCGCGCTTTGTAGCGGATGTTAGATTGCCTGCTCAGCACTTGGGCTGGTTGTGCCCACCGCAGTTGCGACGCTGAGGCGGCGGGGCCGGCCGAGGAGCAGGACGTGGCGTGGTGACGTGCTGCGGCGGACGTTGTGGAGGCGTTGCACGCGGCGGAGGCCGCGAAGGCGGAGCCGTCGTACGCGTCGGCGGCCGAGACGGGGTCGTATGCTGCGGCGGCCGCGTGTGCTGCGGCGGAGCTGTGTGCCGCGGCGTCACACCAGCGTGAACCGGAGGACGCGGCGTGAAATTGCGACCCTGGTTCAAACGAACCTGGTGGACGGCGCTGTGACGATTGTTGTAGGCGATCGAACGACCGTCCGACAAACGTATCGAGGGGTTGCCGCGGAACGGCATGACACCCCTCGGAGCATTATGCGCGACGACGACGGAGCGATTCCAGCCCCGACGAACGGCGACATCGCGCCAGACCGTGTTGGTCACGACAGTACCGCCCCAGCCATTGTAGTAGCGGACGCGGTACGGAAGCATGTAGGTTGGCTCCCACGGAACGGTGTAGAGCGGGCCGGCGGCCCACGACGCACCGGGCGCGAAGTAGAGCACCTCGTTGGGACGGTCGGCGACCATCACAGCGCATTCATCATCGCCACCGCAGGATTCCACGACGGCTGGTCCGTAGGCGGAGCTTGTTACAGGACCACCACCATCGCTGACACATCCTGCCAAGAACAGCAGAACAAAGGCAGCTACGCCTAATACCCTAATCATGAGCATCTCCTCAGGGGAAATAGTTTTGAAAAGTTAACAGACGCTGCGCACATGTGAAAGAGCACAACGAGGGCAAGTATTACACGAAAAAGAGATTTGTCGAGTGGCTATTCCCCCAACTTCCCTAGCCGCACGACCTTACGTCGCCACTCATTAAGCTTCCATTCTGGCGCATGCTCTGCAGGGCCGAACTTAGTGAGCTTGGTTTTAAACCCAGCAAACCATAAAATCCCTCTCTTTATCTCGTTTGTATAGTCACCGAAAAATAAATAGATAAGAACTGGGTGGGTGCCGGAGGTAACAATCACTCGAGCTGTCCTGCCCTTCAGTAATTTATGCCAACCCATTGTTTGTTTCCCTTCTGCATTCTTAATCATATGAAAACAAAAACCTGGCATCCAGACACGGTCGAACAACCCTTTGAGTAAGGCTGGCATGGTGCACCACCAGTTAGGATAGATAACGACAAAGTGGTTACTCCAACGAACAGCGTCTTGAAATTTTATAAGATCCGGCTCAAGTTGTTGAATAGCTTTATATCCTTTGTGCAAAATTGGATCAAAGTTCATATCACCAATGCTAAAGCGTCGCACTTCGTGACCAGCTTTCTTTGCAGCGCTCTCGTATAACAACGCGAGTTCGCCACACAGCGTTTGTGACGTGTCGGGATGGCCGAGCAAGATAACTATCTTCTTTTTTGGCGAGTCTTTGAAGAAATACATATTAAGGCGTTTGTGTTTTTCGTTCCGCGAGCTCTTGAGGTGTGCGTGGCATTACATGCAACCATGAAGCTGGTGGCGGAGGTGCTGCGGGGGCCGGTACTGAAACTTTTGGCGGCGGTGGTGGTGGCACAGGAGGTGGCGGAGGCATTGTTGCTGCCACAGGTGCTGGTTGTGGCACAGGAGGAGTTGGTATTGAAGGTTTCGGCGCAACAGGTATTTCCTGCTTTGGCATAGTAACTGTCACCGGCGGAACAAATGCCACCACGGGTGCCGGAGCAACAACAGGTTGAGGTGCAGGTTTAAATACAGGCTTTACCCTATCAGGAGTAATGACCACAGCAGCTTTTGATACAGCGTTTATCGGGCTTGCAACATAGGCAGGCTTTTTACCTTTCAGTGCAAACACAATAATGGTCCAACATAGAGAGAATCCAACCAACCATACTGCGTAGAACGTAACGAGCTGTTCCCACGGCGCTTCAGGTGCCAAAATGTGCACCGCGAACAGCGCATACCACGTTGCTGCAGAAAGTCCTTGCAACAATCCCGCCACAAGAGACGGTCCGCGCACAATAAGCGACATAAAAAGCACGATGCCTATCAAGCTCCATTTGAAAAGCACTGTGATAGAAAGGAACTCAGTAAGTTGTCCAGTAAAAAATTGATTGGCAAAAATAGCGCCTCCAGAGAGGATGATGAAAAACAAACCGAAATCCTTAACGCTTCGTACGGCACGAGCAAATCCTTTTTCTTCTTCATCAACAACACCATCACGAACTGATTGGAGATATGCAACAAGCATTACTGTCTCAGCACCGACAGCAAAAGTGACACCCAGTTGTTGTACGCAGTACAACCCGAGAGTAATGAGCGACATTAAAATCGCAAAGGTCATGCAAAAATTTTAACATAAGAAAAAGGGCATCTGCTTTCGCAAACGCCCTTTCGATTATTCAGTCGGCCGCGTTGGAAACTTCCATCGCCGCTTCACCCGTCTTTCTCAAAGGTGAAGTGGAGATAGTTGCTGTCGAACCATTTGTGTTCGCAGCAACGCATGCAAGTCTGCAGAATTGTTTACTGCCGACCTGTCTGCGAGAAAGGCCGAAGCTTCCCCCACACTTGTCGCACGCTGGCTTATTCCAACCGAACCGCATTTCCCAAAAAGACCTCATCCTACTCATCGCCACGCTACTCCTTCATTTTTACAAAAATCTAGGAAACATCACGCTAGGAATACTTACTTTTTCTTTATAACAAAGATGCGCGTGAGCGCAACCTGTGTATAGCGTGGAATGGAGGTTTTCCTACAAAAGGATGGTGGTGCCGTCCGTGCGGACCTCGAGCATGCCGCCCTGGATTGGAATCTGGATAGGTTCTACGTCGGCGAGTTGTTTAATAACAATAGTCCCCGCTTTAAGCGTAGTGATAAGAGGTTCGTGGCTTCCAAGCACAGTCATCTCTCCCTGGCTCCCTGGCACAGTAACAGAGACGGCGTCGCCGTCGAACACACGTTCATCAACTTTTGCGATTATTAGTTTCATTATTTACCTACCGTGTCGATACTACCCTTCATGTAGAAGTCGTTTTCGTTTTTGTCGTCGTGCTTACCATCAAGAATTTCGCGGAATGAGCGGATGGTGTCAGCAACTGGTACGTATACGCCTGGAATACCTGAGAACACTTCTGCCACGTGCACTGGCTGTGAAAGGAAGCGCTGGATTTTACGTGCGCGGTACACAATAGCCTTGTCGTCATCAGAAAGTTCTTCGATACCGAGAATTGCGATAATGTCTTGAAGATCTTTGTAGCGCTGGAGCACCTGCTTAGTTTGAAGTGCAACTTGGTAGTGCTCTTCACCAACGATATCTGGGTCGAGTGCTGTTGAAGACGACTCAAGTGGGTCAACGGCTGGGAAGATACCGAGCGATGCAAGACCGCGGGTCAACACGATGGTTGAGTCGAGGTGGGCAAAGGTTGTTGCTGGAGCTGGGTCGGTAAGGTCGTCGGCTGGCACGTAGATTGCCTGCACTGAAGTGATTGATCCTTTCTTAGTTGAAGTGATGCGTTCCTGGAGCTGACCCATTTCCTCTGCAAGCGTTGGCTGGTAGCCCACTGCTGATGGCACGCGGCCAAGGAGTGACGACACTTCTGCACCTGCCTGAACGAAACGGAATACGTTGTCCATAAAGAAGAGAACGTCCTTACCCATGTTGTCGCGGAAGTATTCCGCCATAGTAAGGCCAGTAAGACCTACGCGTGCGCGTGCGCCTGGAACTTCGTTCATCTGTCCGAATACGAGTGCGATCTTGTCGATAACACCTGATTCTGCCATTTCGTGGTAGAGGTCGTTACCTTCACGAACGCGTTCACCAACGCCGGCAAAGACTGAGTAACCGCCGTGTTCAGATGCGATGTTGTGGATGAGTTCCTGCATAAGCACAGTCTTACCTACGCCTGCGCCGCCGAAGAGACCCACCTTACCGCCGCGGATAAAGGGCGCGAGGAGGTCGATTGATTTAATACCTGTTTCAAAAACTTCTGCACGAGTAGACTGTTCGTGGAATGGAGGCGCATCGCGGTGGATTGAAGAAAGCGGCGCATCTTTGATGTCACCTTTGCCGTCGAGAGTCTCACCTACTACGTTAAAGAGGCGGCCGAGAACTTTCTCGCCGACAGGAACTGAAACTGCAGCGCCGGTGTCTGTGACCTTTCCTTCACGAGCAAGACCTGAAGTGTCTTGGAGTGCAATGCAGCGTACGCGGCCAAGGCCAACGTGCTGTGCAACTTCGAGAGTTACTTCGCGGTCGCCTACGCTCGTCTTAAGAGCATTGCGAAGCGCCGGTACATCTCCTTCGAAGTACACGTCTACGACCGGACCGATTACTTGTTTGATTGTTCCTGTATTCATAAAATGTTTTTTAATTTGCCATCGCTTCCATTCCACCGATAATCTCACTCACCTCCCTCGTAATTGCTGCCTGTCTGGCTTTGTTGAACTGTAAGGTTAATTTGTGCTCCATCTCTCCTGCCTTGTCCGATGCCGATTTCATCGACACCATGCGGGCCGAATGTTCGGACGCATGCGACTCGAGTAAGGCATGATACACGAAAATGGAAACAAGTTTAGGTGTGAGCGCTGTCAGTACATCTATCTCGCTGTCGAGCTCTATTGAATACCCAACTGGAGATTGTATAGACGCTTGTTCTGAAAATACTCCTTTTGTTGGAGTAATACCTTCAACAAGGTGTTGCAGTTCTCCAATTGAAAGCGGCAACATCGTATGCACGGCAGGCTTTTGTTCAAGCGTTGAAATAAAATTCTGGTACGCAATTTTTACCGTGCCAACCACGCCCATATTGAAGCGGTTGAGCGCCTCAAGCGTAATCCCATCAATAAGTTCTGGAGTTATTTTGTCGTTATTGGAATGGAACGCGGTAACGGGAACATTGCGCGAAGTGAAGAAGTCGTTTGCCTTCTTTCCTACCGCAATGACTGATGTATTCTCCCCCATCTCTGCGTAGATCTTGCGGAGAACGCCTGAGTTAAGAGAACCTGCAAGACCCTTATCGCTGGTGATAACAATATAGAGCGCTGCAGGGTTGTGTGCGGGCTGCACCATTTTGTGATTTTTGAAATTGCTCGTACCAGAAAGGCGCGCAAGGATAGAAAGTGCGGCTGTTGCATACGGACGGCCCCCAAGTGCTTGGAGCTGGGCTTTGCGCATCTTTGCAGCAGAAACCGCCTCCATCGCCTTGGTGACGGTCTGTGTTTTTTCGTACGAACGAATTTTAGATTTTATTTGTTTAAGCCCTGCCATGTGGTTACTTGTGGTGAGTCAGATCGAACTATGCGAACAAGTCGGCGTGAGTGTCCTGGAACTTCTCCAAAGCTTTCTTCAATTCTTCTTCGAATTCAGCGGTAATCTCGCGGGCCTTTTCAATGCCTGGCAAAAGATTTTTGTACGATGAGTTCAAGAACGTAATAAGCTTTTCTTCAAACTCTGGTACGCGCTCTACTGAAACCTTTGAGAGGTAGCCGTTGACTGCCGAGTAGATAACCACGGCCTGGTTTTGGAATGGCAGTGGAGATGCATTCTTCTGGCGCAAGACACCCATAAGGCGCTGACCATTGTCGATGCGCTTCTTTGTTTCTGCATCCAAGTCTGAAGAGAACTGCATAAAGGCCTCAAGTTCGCGGAACTGTGCAAGTTCAAGCTTGATGCGGCCAGACACTTTCTTCATTGCCTTTGTCTGCGCAGATGAACCTACGCGAGACACGGAGATTCCTGCGTTGATAGCTGGGCGGATACCTTTGTTGAACAAGTCAGTTTCCAAAAAGATCTGACCGTCAGTGATAGAGATAACGTTGGTTGGGATGTATCCAGACACGTCGCCTTCCTGAGTTTCGATGATTGGAAGCGCTGTAAGTGAGCCGCCGCCTTTCTCTTTAGAAAGTTTTGCTGCGCGTTCAAGTAAGCGTGAGTGCAAGTAGAAGACGTCGCCAGGATATGCTTCACGGCCTGGTGGGCGGCGGAGCAAGAGTGAGAGCGAACGGTATGCAACAGCATGCTTAGAAAGATCGTCGTAGATGATAAGGGCATCCTGACCTTTATCCATAAAATATTCGCCAATAGCTGCACCTGCAAATGGTGCGAGGTACTGGAGCGCTGCTGGAGCTGAAGCACCTGCATCAACGATGATGGTGTATTCAAGTGCGCCGCGTTCGCGGAGCATCTGCACCAAGCGTGCGGTCTTTGATTCCTTCTGGCCAATAGAAACGTAGATACAGATTGGGCGAGATTCTTTTGGCTCGCTCTTCTGGTTCAAAATTGTATCCATCGCAACTGTGGTCTTGCCGGTGTAGCGGTCGCCGATGATAAGTTCGCGCTGTCCGCGACCTACGGGGATCATTGAGTCGATAGCTTTGATACCAGTGTGGAGTGGCTGGTTAACAGATGAGCGATCCATAACACCGTAGGCTTCGCGTTCAATAGGATTGTTCTGGTGAGCAATGATAGCGCCCTGGCCATCAACAGCTTCGCCGAGTGGGTTTACCACGCGGCCGAGCAACCCTTCACCGACTGGGATAGAAAGTACCTGGCCGGTTGATTCAACCGTCATACCTTCAGAAACGGCACCTGCATCGCCCAAGATAATTACGCGGACCGACTCTTCTTCAAGGTTGAGCACGAGACCGAATACATCTGGAGTTTCAATCGCATCTTCGAGCTTCTTTTTACCGGTTGTAACAAAACGGACCATTTCAGACATCACCGCCTTGTCCAAACCTTCAACTTCAGCAACGCCGTCGCCAACTTGAATAACCCGTCCTACGTTCTTTGCGCGTGGGCTTGGGGTGAAGTGTTCTATTTCTTTTTTAAATTGTTCGATGAAGTTGTTCATACCGTTTGTGTTAGTTTCCTGTAGAGCTCAAGCAAATGTCTGGTTCGTTCTTGTTCTGGTGTTACCTCCTGCTGTTTCTCTGATCGCTGTTTTGAAAGTTCTAAGCGTTGGTATTGGTTGAAGATTTGAGGGAGCAACCGTTGATGCCCCCGGCGTTTCAGCACGCCGTCTAAGTTGCTTAGATACGTTGCTGCCTTTTTTGACCCATCATTCTCTATGAGGTCAAACAATGCCCGTGCATATGTAGCAGCAATCTTCATATTATTTCTTTGCGAGGCGTTCCATACCAAGAACGATCAACTTAGCAACTTCTTGTTTGCTTTCTGCAATAGACTGGGCCTTCATTTCCTGTGCCTGTGCTTCTGCCTGCTTCAAAAGGTTTGCAGCAGCAGTTTCTCCTGAGGCAACAAGGTCACGGGCTTTTGCAGCAGCCGCGGCACGTGCATCAGCAACAAGCGTGTCTGCTTCTTTACCTGCTTCAGCGATCATAGATGCGCGAGCACCGTGGATTTCCTTAAGCTTCGTTTCTGCTTCTTCTGCATCCTGCATGCCTTGCGCAATCTTCTGGCGGCGCGCTTCAAGCATCTTTGTGAGTGGGCCGTAGAGGAAGTACCAGAGTACGGCAAGCAAAAGGCCGAAGTTGATACAGTTAATCAACAACAAACGCCCATCAATTCCAAATGCCGAAAATAGTTCGCTCATCCCTGTTGCGAAGAATTAGCCGACGAACTTGATAATAAATGAAACAACGAGTGCCAAGATACCGAGAGCTTCGGTAAAGACGATCGCCAAGATCATGTTTGAGACGATTTTGTCAGAAGCCTCTGGATTGCGGCCGATTGCATCCATTGCGCGACCACCGATAAGACCGATACCGATACTTGGGCCCAAAACTCCGAAACCTGCAGCGATTGCCATAGCTATCAAACGTGTTGATTCAACATCCATATACCTTTTATCTATATTTTAAGCGCCCTGCTAAATAATTTATGCCCTTACACTAGCACGAAACCTCCCCTTTTTCCACGTTTAGTGGTGCGCCTCGCCCGAGCCGTGGGCCGGGGTCATTGCGAGCTTGAGGAAAAAGAGGGTGAGCATGGCAAACACAGCGGCTTGCACAACGCCGACGAAGGTTTCAAAGCCCATAAGGGGAACTGGGAGGAGGTAGGGCATAAAGTACGCCACTACCGCGAGCAATACTTCGCCTGCGAAGATGTTTCCGAAGAGACGGAATGAGAACGAGATAAAGCGCGACATTTCAGATACAAACTCGATAAGGCCGACTGTAAGGTTAAGGAAACGCTGGCCGATGGTCTTTCCGCTGAAGGTAAAGAACTTGTTCATGTATTTCCAGAAGCCGAGCGCTACGATGCCTGCGACTTCAATAGTAATCACAGAAATGATTGCGAGCGCGAGGGTGACGTTTAAGTCTGTGTTAACTGGGCGGAACAGGGACATAGTCTCCCCTTCGTGTGTAAAGGTGATGCTTCCAACGAAAGGCATAAAGTCGAAAAGGTTGGAAGTGGCGATAAACAGGAAGATCGTTGCGATAAATGGGAAAAACGTAAGGGCGCGCTTGCGGTTGCCGAAGATATCGCTCATATAGCCGATAACGAACTCGAATATAAGCTCAAAGAAGTTCTGTACTTTGCCAGGAATAAGCGTTGGTTTACGGCCAACAACAATTGCGATGATAATAAGGACTGACATAACCAGCCATGCGGAAAGAAGGGTGTTGGTGATAGGCAGACCTAAAAATGTGCCCAAACGCTCTGCCGAGAGAGCTATGTGTAAACCAGCATGTTCCTCCATATATCGTTAGTTGGCATGATAACATAGAGGAAACCCACAGAAAAGTTATGAAAAAGATTTTCTTCTCTCTACTAATTGTTGCCTTGATGGGAGGCGTTGCTGCAAGCCTGGCAGAAAGCGCAGAGCCAGGCTCCCCTCTCCATGCATTTAAGGTAGGAGTTACAGACAATGTAGCCTCAGCGCTGTGCAGCGTTCATCTTCCCTGCTCAAAAGAAAACACCTCCAACTGATCACTCAGCGTGGAGGTGTGTAGCCTTTGGTGCAATAGGTCGCCTTCATGCGAAGACTCATGATGTCGAACAGACCAGGAGCCCTGCATGAAGCTTGGTACCGCTCATCCTCAGGGTAAACAGATTGGAATGGCGTGTTTTCACACGCACTCAACAGCAGCCCTAGAGCAACACATGTAATGAGAAATCTCATCTGAACCTCCTTTCTGCCACTAGTATGACAGATTTTTGATGTATGTTAAGGTGTCCTTCGTTCCCAATTTCTTAGTTCTAGTTCCAACTCAGGGAGTTCTTTTTGTACAAGATCCTTCTTCTCGCAGGCGCTGCGTGTCTGCTGTCCGCATGCGATGGTGTTCCTAAAGGGTTTCTCCCAAAAGACGAGCCTCTCGTGCGCACGTACCAGATGGGCGTCGCCGCCGGCCACTGCCCCAAACCCAGGCCTGCCGTCAGCGCAGCCCACGTCCAGGGCAACGCCATCGAACACGCGCACCTGTACTGCTTCCCCGCCGGATGGGAAAGCTTCCACAGCAAATCAGAGAAATCTGAGTAAAAGACCCTCTCTCCAAGAGCCGCCCACAAGCGGCTCTTTTCTTTTTGTTTTAGATAAATCCAAACTGAATTACAAAACATTATTTAGGATTTTGTGGGGTCTGACCCCGATTCTGGTCATAGGAGTATTGAACTGGTGAAAAAGAAAGAAGCCCTACGTTGTAGAAGCGTAGTGCTTCTTCCGTAGGGCTTGTCGCCGTCGTTCGGCGTTAGTTGGCCTTCATCTTCGCCATGTAGATGTAGGTGATGTGGCCGTTGAGGCCGAGCTCGGTCTGGATGCGGAAGATGATGAAGCCGCTGTCCATCAGCTCCTTGGTCTTCGGCGCCCAGGCATCGTTCAGATACGTGCGCTGGTACTCGGCGACCTTGGTGTGGTCGATGTTCAGGTTCATCAGAATCGCGGGCTGAATGCCCGGTTCCGCAGTCTCCGCATTGCGAAGGGCTTGCTCGATAACTTGCTGACTCGTCTGCATTACTGCCTCCTTGGGAACTATCCTAAAACACAAAAGAACTATACACATATATAGTTCTTTTGTCAAGTGTTTGTGGACCCTACCGGGATCGAACCGGTCACCTCCTCATTGCAAATGAGGCGCTCTACCAAATGAGCTAAGGGCCCAATTTCTGTTCTGCTAAACAAGTCCCGAACGTCAATAATATATACTAGAAACCCAAAAAATCATAGTCCAGATATGTGGCTATTTGAAACCCAAACGCTTCTCCATACGGCCTATCCGGCGCCCATGACTGATTATAGTTTCTGCGTCTTTATCCACTGCCTTGGCCAAGGGTTTTAAAGTGCTATCAATGGCATCGAGTCTCTGGTCAATGCCATCAAGGCGATGACTAACACCATCAAATCGTTGGTAGATTTCTTTACGAAATTCAGCAAATTCTTTCAGAAATATTTCGAAAGCCTTGTTCATATGCCACAAAGTATAGCATTTGGGCAGATAAAATTATTCTAAAATCGTGAAAGATTACGCCTCGAGCTCGTCTATCTTCGCTGCCACTATGAAGTCGTTTTCGGAGAGGCCGTCTATGGCGTGGGTGGAGAGTTCGACGCCCACATTGTCGTAGGAAACAGTCATATCTGGGTGATGGTTTTCCCCTTCAGCAATAGCGGCAACTTTGTTTACAAAGATGATAGTTTTTTTGTAGTTAGGGAACGAGAAGCTGCGTGCAAGAAGGCCGGCGCCTTCAACGAGAGTCCATTCTGGGTTGAGCTGCTTGAGAAGCTCCTCTGCCTGCTCTTTTGTAAGAGGGTCTACTCCCCCTTCGCATGGAATACAGCGCTTGCGGGCAAGCGGAAGGCTTTCATTGTCGGTTACAATGTCGTCGCAATTTTCAGAAGCGTCTTGTTCTTCAAAAGATTCAGATTGGATCATAGAGATGCAGAATATCCTCTCTGGCCTCTGCGGGCAAGCTCAACAATATGAGTGAGAAAGTCAGTAAGGGTTGAACCGACGGCTGCTACAGCTTTTGGAAATAGCGATTCTTGCGTCATGCCTACACCCGCTGCATTGTTTACCTCCAAGAAGTACACGCCACGTTTGCTTACGATAAAGTCGGAACGGGAATAGTGCGAAAGACCCATCGCTTCATGCACCTCGCGAGCATGTTGCATCAACTGATCTTTCTCATCAGAGGTAAAGTTGCCCGGCACACGCTCTATAGTTTCCCCACTATATTTTGCATCGTAGGAAAAGAAGCCATGTTTCTTAGGTGGAACGATTTCAACTGGGAGAAGCGCATACGTTTTCTCATCACGGAAATTTTCTATAACTCCAACAGTGGCTTCTTTGCCGCGGATAAATTCTTCAATAAGAATCTTTGGAGAAATAGTAAATGCTTTATGGAGTGCTGGCTCTAGGTCGTGAAAGGTATGAACAATAGTTGCGCCAACCGATGAACCGCCGATAGCAGGTTTTACTATGGCTGGGTGTGGAAAGCTTCGGAACAGCTCGAACGCTGTCTTCTCTACATCACCCATCATCTCTTTATCAAGCAGCACTGCATGCGCAGTTTTGATGCCAAGCTTTGATACCAGTTCTTTTGTGCTGTGTTTGTTGAACGCGAGAGATGATGCAAAGGCATCAGAGCCTGTATACGGCACCGCCACAGCGTCTAGAATGCGCTGTAGCTGGCCATCCTCCCCATATTCTCCGTGGATAACGTTAAAGGCCACATCAATGCCTCGTAGAGCCTTTTCAGGCAGCACTGGGGCGCCGTGTAAATGCCATTGACCATCGCGGCCAATAAAAAGATCGCGCGCTTCGTATTTATTTTTATCAAGCGCTTCAAGAATAGCTGCACCGCTCTTGAGCGATACGTCATATTCGCTCGACGGTCCGCCTCGAAGTACTCCGACTACGGTTCTCATACCCCTATTCTAACCTACAATCCGCGCAAAGGGTTTCGAAGTTTTTTGTGATAGGTAATAGCAAAGCGGTGAGCCTCGGCATTAGCCAAAAGAATGTCGCGTTCGCGCCCAGCTATCACTTCCCGCTTGCCTTGGATAGAACGCGGACGGTGTTTTTCATCTTTTACTACACCAATCACAGGAATTTGTATGCCGTGCTCTTCAAGCACCTTGGTTGCAGCATTTATTTGTGCCGTACTGCCGTCTACCGCAATCACGCGAGGCATAGGCCATTCATCATGGCTCAGGCGGCGCGTAAGCACTTCTTTGAGCGAGCCTGCATCATCGCCACCCTTTGCTGTTTTGATTTTGAATTTTCTGTACTGATCTTTATTTGGATGGCCGTCTTCAACAACAACCATCACACCAACCACAGCCGTGCCGCCCATGTGGGCAATGTCGTATGCCTCGATGCGTGTATTCCCCACTGCGCTGCCAGTTGAACGGTATTCATCTTTGATTAAAGAAACATCTTGAATGTGCTGGAGCGCAAATATCTGCCCACGCAAACGCGCAGCCTCTTCAAAGTCTTCTGTCTTTGCTGCAACTTTCATATCTTTCTCCAAGCTCTTAATCAGTTCGAGTTTTTTGCCTTGGAACAGCAATGTAATGCGGCGAATGATTTTTCTGTAGTCAGTTTTTGAAATTTCGCCTGTGCAGACACCGGGACACAACCCAATGTGGCGGTTAAAGCAGGGCTTGCCGGAATTAGGTACGCACTTATCGTCGCGGTACGGAAAAATTTTGCGGATTATTTTCATCGCCGCCTTCAACTGCAACCCATGAGGAAATGGGCCAAAGGTATGCAGGTAGTCGTCTGGATCCTGCATAGCTAACTCGCGACCGCGAACATAGCGGATTATTGGAAAATCTTCTTTTGTAATAACGATGTAGTTCCAGCTCTTATCGTCTTTAAGATCCGTATTGTGTTTAGGTTTGTGGCTCTTGATAAGGTTAGCCTCAAGCAACAGAGCTTCAAGAACGGAGTCCGTCTCGCGCCAATCTATCGTCGTTGCTTTCTCAAGCATTTTTACAAGCAAAGGGCCGCGAGCCTTCGCCAAGTCAGGAGAAAAATAGCTTCGCACACGGCTGCGTAGCGAAGTGGCTTTGCCTATATAGAGAACCTCTTTCTTTGCACCCAAAAAGAAGTACACCCCCGGCCCATCGGGGATTTTCTTCATCTTCTTTTTGAACTGCTCGAGGGTCATATTCAAACGCTATCATCTGAGAGCTAGCATTACAAACAAAAAAAGAAAAACTCCGGTATGAGACCGGAGTTCACTACTCTGCAGCCAAAAGGAGGGTCTTGCTTTCCTCAAGCCTGTATAGGGCTTGTTGGATAGCAGAACCAAGGGGCATCCGCTCCGCCAATTTCTTGAGCTGGCACGCGGACAGGCGATGAAATTCCCTCTCGACCAAGCTGTAGAACGGTTGGTCGATTTCCTTCAGGCCAGCGATGGATGTTACTTCTCGCCGAAAGACACCGAGCCGCATAAGGTCATCCAGTTGGTTGAACTCGCGAACAATGTCGAGAGCTTCCAGATAGATTTTGACGCGGCGCGTAAGCGATGGACGGACGCTTACCATTCCAAGACTTCCTTTGACGCGACGGCCGAAGAGCGGCTCACACACCAAAGAAATATTCGGTTTGAACTCGAGCAATTGTTGCTCTGTCACTCCCGGCTTGCCGCGCAAAAGTTTAAGCCAATTGCGCCACACGTTTTCTCTGGGCTGAGAAGCCCAACGCGAGATAGCGAGAATTTCTTCTTTATCCAAGACACCCTCCTAGGGGTTTTAAATGGGGCTGAGCACTGTACTAGAGGCTCTAAAGCCTAAGCATACCATGCGTTCCAAACCGGCCTAGCGGCCCTTCAACACCCTCTTAAGGTATTTACCTGTGTGAGAATTTTTATTGTTTGCCACATCTTCTGGCGTGCCCTTTGCAATAAGTTTGCCGCCACCAACACCACCTTCAGGACCAAAGTCCAACAAGTAGTCAGAGCTTTTGATGATATCCATATTGTGTTCAATAAGAACAACCGAGTTCCCTGCTTGAACAAGGCGGTTCAAGATATCAATAAGTTTTTGCACGTCTTCGTAGTGGAGACCAACTGTCGGTTCATCGAGAAGATAGATAGTTTTCTGCAAGTGAGGGCGATACAGTTCTGCAGAGATTTTTACACGCTGCGCTTCACCACCGGAAAGTGTTGTTGCTGATTGTCCAAGGCGGAGATATCCCAAACCTACTTCGCCAAGAGTTTTAAGGCGGTCATAGATTGCAGGAATGTCGTTGAAGAATTCGAGCGCCTCTTCAACTGTCATTTCAAGCACATCGTAGATGCTCTTCTTTTTGTATTTCACCTCAAGCGTCTCTTTCATAAAGCGCTTACCATCGCAGACATCGCAGGTTACATACACCGTCGGCAAGAAAGACATTTCAACGGCGATAGTGCCGTTACCTTCGCAGGCCTCACAGCGTCCACCTCCCTTTGCAGTTTGTACGTTAAAGGAGAAGCGGTTTGCCTTCCATCCACGAGCACGAGCTTCAGTGGTTGAAGCAAACATATCGCGAATAAATGTGAATGCGCCTGTGTATGTTGAAGGGTTTGAACGTGGAGTACGGCCAATCGGTGATTGGTCGATCATAATTGCACGAGAAAGATTCTCTGCACCTTCAAAGCTTGCGACATTGAAGAGTTTGTTTGTGCGATAGCGCTTGTCGAAACGTGCACGAAGGTTTTCGTACAAAATTTCGTAGAGAAATGTTGATTTACCTGAGCCAGAAACTCCTGTAACCGTTACGAGTTTTCCAAGCGGAAGTTCTGCAGAAAGGTTGTGGATGTTAAATGCCTTACCTCCCTTTATTTTGATCCAACCCTTATCTTTTTCGCGACGTTCTTCTGGAACTTCAATTGCCTTTTCTCCACGCAGGTATGCGAGAGTCAGTGAACCGCTTTCGTTTTTCTTCGCAGTAAGAAGTTTTTCCAAGTCACCCGCAACAACGACATTGCCGCCGTGCACACCCGCACCAGGGCCAATGTCTACCAAGTAGTCGCTGGCATAAATAGTATCCTCGTCGTGTTCAACAACAATGATGGTGTTTCCAAGGTCACGAAGGTCAACAAGAGTTTTGATCAAACGTTCGTTGTCGCGCTGGTGCAGACCGATGGTCGGCTCGTCGAGCACATAGAGCGCACCCACAAGGCCAGAACCAAGCTGTGAGGCGAGGCGAATACGCTGTGCTTCCCCGCCAGAGAGTGTGTTGGCACGGCGGTCGAGCGTTAGGTAGTCCAAGCCTACGTTCAACATAAACTTTAGGCGCGCTGTGATTTCTTTAATGATGGTTTTGGAGATTTCCTGATCTTTTTTCGACAGCTCTAGTTCTTCAAAGAAGGTGTACGCATCCTGAATAGACATATCAGTGAGCTGAACGATGTTTTTTGCATCTTTCGGAACGAAAACTTCCGTTTCTGAACCGTCCCCTCTCCGACCTGCAGGTGAAGAAACGGAGTTTTTGTAAAGAAATACATTGAGTGCCTCAGGGCGCAGACGCATACCGTGGCAGACAGGGCACTTCTCATCGCTAAAGAAATGCTTTGTTCCCAAACCATTACATGCAGGACATGCACCGTATGGTGAGTTGAAAGAGAAAAGACGAGGTTCAATTTCTGGGAAAGAGAAGCCGTCGTATGGGCACATAAATTTTGCCGAGATCATACGCATCTTTGTTCCCTCTTCTTTAGAAGGTCCTGGTTCTTCTACTTGGACCAACCCATCGGTCTCTTCAAGAGCGCGCTCTACTGCTTCAGAAAGACGTTCAAGAGCCGCTGCTTTTGAGCGAGCAAATTCAGAAACGAGAATTTCATCAACAAGCACAGAAATATCGTGCTTTTTGTGTTTTGCGAGAAGGATTTGTTCACGAAGGCTCTTAAGCTCGCCATCAACAAGGACTCGTTCGTAGCCCTTACCAAGTAGATCGTACAGAAGCTGGTAGTACTCGCCCTTTCGGCCGACAACTACTGGCGCATAGATACGAACCACATCTTCATTAATATTCACACCCATGACGGTGCGAGTCTTCTTTGGTGTAGCTTTGGTAACACTATCTACAATGCTGTGGATGATTTCTTCGTTAGAAAGTTTTTTGATTTCACGTCCGCAGGTAAGGCAGTGTGGTTTGCCGACACGGGCAAACAAAATACGCTGGTAGTCATAAATTTCAGTAATAGTCGCAACCGTTGAGCGTGGGTTGTTTGAGCGGCTCTTCTGGTCAATAGAAATAGCTGGCGAGAGGCCTGTGATTTCTTCAACATCGGGCTTCTGCATCTGTCGCAAGAATTGGCGCGCATAGGCAGAAAGAGATTCTATATAACGGCGCTGGCCTTCAGCAAAGATTGTATCGAATGCCAAAGACGACTTGCCCGACCCAGACAAGCCCGTAAATACAACCATCTTGTTTCGCGGAATACTCAACGAAACATTCTTCAAGTTGTGTGTCTTTGCGCCCTTTATTGTGATTTTATCTTCCATATCTATTTTTTATTCGACAACTTTGCTTTCGGCTGTTTCCCCATCAATACCGCAATTTCATCACGAATGATAGCTGCAGTTTCGAAGTCGAGCTCTTTCACTGCATCTGCCATCTGTTTCTTTTTATCTGCAATAAAGCGACGTGGATTCTTTTTGTACAAGTCTCTGTCGATGTCGAGAAGAACGCCTACCGCCTTACCATGCTCTGTACGAAGCTGTTCAGTGATGTCTTTAATTGCCTTGAGCACCGTCTTGGGAGTGATACCGTGTTTTGTATTGTATGCGAGCTGAATTTCGCGGCGGCGTTTTGTTTCGCTCATAGCTTTCTCGAGAGAGCCTGTCATCTGGTCGGCATACATAATCACGCGGCCATGTACGTTACGTGCTGCGCGGCCAATGGTTTGAATAAGAGAGGTTTCAGAACGAAGGAAGCCTTCTTTGTCGGCATCGAGGATTGCCACCAGCTCTACTTCTGGAAGGTCGAGACCTTCGCGGAGAAGGTTCACACCCACCAATACGTCATACAGACCTTTTCTGAAGTCGGTCAAAATAGTAATGCGGTCCAGCGTCAGCACTTCACTGTGGATGTAGGCCGCTTTGAATTGTCTGTCTTTCAAATACTCAGAAAGATCTTCAGCCATTTTCTTGGTAAGCGTTGTAACGAGCACACGACCACCATGTGTAATAACTTTTTCTGCTTCGTCCAAGAAATCCTGCACCTGTCCTTTCTTTTTATCGATGCCAGTGACAGGTCTGACGATAATTTCAGGGTCGATAAGGCCAGTTGGGCGGATAATCTGCTCAACTACATTCTTTCCAGATTTTTCTTTCTCGTATACTCCCGGCGTTGCTGATGTATAAATTCGCTGGCCGATATCCCCTTCAAATTCTTCGAACTGAAGCGGGCGGTTGTCGACTGCCGACGGAAGACGGAAACCAAATTCAATAAGATTTTCTTTGCGGGCACGGTCTCCGGCGTACATACCGCCAATTTGTGAGACAGTAACGTGGCTTTCATCAATAATAGTAAGAAAATCTGGGGTGCCGTCTTTTTTATGTGGGAAGTAGTCGAGCAAGGTAAATGGCGGCTCGCCAGGTTTGCGGCCATCGAAGTGACGTGAGTAGTTTTCAATACCTGGGCATACACCAATCTCGCGGATAAGTGCGATGTCGTGGTTGGTGCGGCGCTTCAAACGCTCCGCTTCAAGTACTTTGCCTGAGCGCTCGAGTACTGCGAGACGCTCTTTAAGTTCAAGTTTAATTTCTGCAATGGCGCGGTCACGTTCATCCTTTGGAGTAACATAGTGTTTTGCAGGAAAGAGGAAGAGTGATTCGAGAGATTCGCGCTCTGCACGGCTAATTGCATCAATCACACGTACTTTTACGATAGTTTCTCCTTCAAATTCAACACGGTAGAGTACGCGCTCGCCCGTTGGCATAATCTCAACACTGTTTCCAAGTGCGCGGAATTTACCAGGGCTTAGATCTGCTGTTGTGCGTTCAAAGTAAATTGCAATAAGTTCACGAATAAGTTCTGCACGGTTCTTTTGCATTCCCGGCGCAAGCTCCAAGTGAACCTTGCGATACTCTTCTGGAGAACCAAGTGAGTAAATACACGAAACTGACGCAACAATAATCACATCATCGCGCGTAAGCAGTGCCTGAGTAGACGCATGGCGGAGACGGTCAATCTCTTCGTTAATCTGCGCTTCCTTCTCTATATATGTATCAGAGTGCGGAACGTAGGCTTCTGGTTGGTAGTAGTCGTAGTAGGAAACAAAGTAGTGCACGGCATTGTCTGGAAAGAATTCTCGATACTCTTGTGCCAGCTGTGCCGCAAGCGTTTTATTGTGTGCGATAACAAGCGTTGGTTTACCAATCTGTTGGATGACATTGGCAGCAGTAAATGTCTTGCCTGATCCAGTTACGCCCAAAAGCGTCTGGTCGCGAGTGCCAGCCTTAATGCCTTTGACCAACGCTTCAATAGCCTTAGGTTGGTCCCCGGCTGGTTTATATTCAGATTTGAGGGAAAACTTCGCCATAACGGACTTGACAGTATAGCATAATTATTCTTATTCCGGTACCTAAAGTCTAAAGGCGACGCCTTTAGACTAGCAGCAAGGTTTAACCTTGATACTTATTTAAAAAGCCCTCCTTAAATTGCTCAAATTGACCGTTCAAAATTGATTCACGGATATCACTACAAAGTTTCGTGAGGAAATAGACATTGTGCATGCTAGCGAGAATGGGTCCAAGAATTTCACGAGTGCGGAAGAGATGGTGCACATATGCACGAGTATGGTTTTGGCACGTTGGGCATTCACAACCCTCATCTATTGGAGAGTAATCATATTGATGCTCAGCATTCGGAATTTGAATCTTTCCTTTCTTTGTATACAAACCACCATTACGGCCATTACGAGTTGGAGTAACGCAGTCAAACGTATCAACGCCGTGTTCAGCGCCAAGCAAAATATCTTCAGGCTCTCCTACTCCCAAACCATGCACTGGCATACCCTCTGGCAGCTCTGTAAGCATCGCAAGTGCGGACTGCAGAGAATGGTCGCCGTATTTGCGACTGAATGAACCACCAAGGCCGAAGCCATCAAAGCCCATGTCGCCAATAGTGCGTGCGCTTTCGCGGCGAAGGTCATCAAATTGCCCGCCCTGCCCTATACCGTAAATACCCTGCTTTGTGTTGGCATCAAAGTTTTGTCGGTGTGCACTCAAAGAACGCTTTGCCCATGCGTGAGTTCTCTCCATCGCATCTTTTTGAAATTCGTACGTGTCTGTTGGCGCAGTGCACTGGTCAAACGCAAAGAAAATATCTGCACCAAGGCGGTGTTGAATTTCCACTGAGCGCTCTGGAGTAAAACGATGGAGCGAGCCGTCGAGGTGCGACGTAAACGAAACCCCTTCGTCATCTATGATGGCTAATTTACCGTGAGCAGTCGCTAAATCCTCATCAAAAACACTAACTGCTTCTTCAGGGGAAACTTCGCCAGAAAATTTTGAAACTTTTTTGCCGAACCCGCTACCTAATGAGAAGACTTGGAAGCCGCCAGAGTCCGTCATCGTGGGACCATTCCAATTCATAAACTTGGCAACGCCGCCACCTTTCTCTACCGCTTCTAGTCCTGAAAGATACAGATGGTACGTATTTGCAATAAGTGTTTGAACGCCGAGTGCGGGGAATTTTGCTGACTCTATTCCCTTTATGTCTGCCTTGGTAGCAACCGGGACAAAGGCAGGCGTCAAAATATCACCATGGGGTGTATGCAAAACACCCGCCCTTGCGGACGAGTGCTTCGCTTCAATAGTGAGGTGTACCGGTCGCATTATTGCGCGCTCGAATCGTCAGTTGGAGGCGTTTGCTGTACCCCAACAAGAGTTACTTCGAAGATAAGCGTTGAGCCACCTGGAATTGGGCCGTAGTCTTGCATACCGTACGCAAGCATTGGTGGGATGATAAGCAAACGCTTACCACCAACCTTCATACCCTGGATACCCTGGTCCCATCCTTGGATAACTCGTCCTGTACCGAGAGTGAACTGGATAGGATCTCTTCCAGTGGAAGAATCGAATACTACGCCGTTTTCTAGTTTGCCGGTGTAGTGGACACTAACGAAATCTCCGGCCTGTGCGACATCGCCAGTACCTACCATTTCATCTTGGGCTACGAGTTTTTGATCTGACATAGATGCTGTTGCTGTTTGCTGCGCTTCTTGTCGCGCAAGCATTAAAGGATTAAGTAATGCGAAGAAAAATGCGACGACGACAAGCGAGGTAGTGACCGCTATGCCAGTCGTTAATTGTTTACGAGTCATATGCTTACAGTATACCCAAAATATGAATGTTAGTAATCATCAAAGAAAAGGCAAACATGGCAACCAGCGCCCCGCTAAACAACATCTCGGACTGCTGTATCTGTATATGGACGAAGAACGCAAACATGACCGCGATAACTAGCATAGCCCCAAGCATTCCAAGAATCCATGGGATATAGGGCTCAGACTCTACGGCAATACGAGCGAGGTCTTTACCAAAACTGTTTAAGAATGACGAAGCCGCGCTACCAACTGAGGCAGTCTGTGAATCTTGAATTACAGCCACAGAAGGAGCTGCTTGCTGGACATACAGCCCTGATACAAACAGGCCCTCGCTTGCCATAATCACCGCGACAAAAAAGAGTAGCCATCCTTTGCGCAAAATATGTGGACGATAGGCGTTATGATGCGACGGCAAAAAATGTCGGTGGAGATGCGTATGAACAGACATGCATAAATTTTAACACATGGTTTTTCCTTGCTATACTTTTACCAATGAAGCGAATGTTATTTGCTGCAATACTCTTTGCTCTCCCCTTGTCTGTATCGGCTGTAGGGTTTGCGAAGCAGAGTATTTTTCTTTCAACCTCCGCGCCAGTGGAAGGTCAGACCGTAACGATTTACGCATCAGTTTCTAACCCTGCAACCACGACCTTTAACGGAACACTTGTTATAAAAGATGGTGCATCTGAAATTGGTAGCGTACCAGTATCACTGAAAGCCGGAGGAGCTGACACTGCATCTGTCTCGTGGAAACCGACAGCGGGTTCGCACACTATTGTTGCTGATTTACAAGATGCAAATGGCAAATCAATAGAAGAAGACAAAGAAGCATTTATCATCGCAGCGGCACCATCAGCAACAGCGGCTTCATCGGCAAACCCTTTTGGAGTTTCAAACGCTCAAATAGGCGATGTGCAACCATCAACCCCCATACAAGAATCAATTCAGAGTGTCTCTCCAGCAATTGCTGAATACTCATCTCCTGTATTAGAGGTAATTGATTCTGGCCGTACATTTGTTGCTGAAAAACTAAACACCGCACTCAACTGGTCAAAGTCACAGGTAGCAACATCATCCAAAGCGGCTGCAAGCATAGGCGCTACGGAGGAGGAGAAAGGTTCTCTTATGCAAACAGCGTGGAGAATACTCGCAACCGTTGCGCTCTATGTAGTAACAATACTTCTCTATATAGTCACAAACGTTGGGGTCTTCTACCCTATTCTTGCAATAGGGTTTCTCTACACTCTATGGAGACTGTGGCGTAAATATCGCCGAGGCTACTAACTATTTTGTTATCTTCCAGTGCCACACGGCAAGGCCAAACAACAGAAGTGCTGTGGCAGCTGAGATACCGCAGTACAGGCAGAGTGCGCCGATCACAAAGAACTGGAGGAGTTCAAAACCGATTGAGAAAAGTACACCTATCGCAGCATAGGCAAGCATTCCAAAACGAAGGCCTTTTGACTCTGGGTCTATAGCCAGCAATATCGCAAGAGCGAGGAAATACACATAGTAGACAAGGCCCAGGTATGAAAGCGGTATTCCTAGCACTGAAGCGTACTGACTGTTAAGCACAATTTCACAACCACCAATTGCGCAGGTTGGGACAATTCCAAGGAAGTGGTAGTACGCAAGGTAGAGCGTGTCACCAATACCAATAAACGATGCGGCTATAAGCCAATACGGTGTGAGTTTCATTATTTAAATTCTACACTGTCCAGAAGCTCCTGGAAATCATGACGCATTGGGTCGTTTTGATCCATCCACGACACAGCAAACAAGAATATCTTTCCATCATGTTCTACAGCGACAGCGTCTGACTCATATAATCCGCTGTAACGATACGCTAAACCGTCTTCCCTATCTATAATTTTTGGAGTGAAGGTTTTGTCAGGAGAGAGATTGAAGTTAGAGATCGTTGCGTTGCGGAGCCACTGTTCTACATCAATGTCATCTACGACTGGAATTTCAATAATAGAAATTGCTGTCGGCCCTTCGCTCATGTCAGGGACAGTAGTCGACGCATTAATCAGTGTTAATACATGGATTTCTGCACCCGCATAGGAGTCGTGGCGCTCAGTGAGCGTGTAGATTTTTGGATATGAAAATTCTAACCCAATCTCTTCTGACTTGAAGTTCAGAGAATCCGACTTATAAGAGAAGGCGAATATCAATCCAAACACAAGAGACCCTGCCCAGAGAAGGACAACGGCTGAGGCTATGGCTAGGTAGATTCTAGATTTTGTTTTTGTGGGTTTCATTTCAATAAATCTTTAAACTTCTTTTCTACTTTATCAATCTTAGGTTCAATAACCAACTGGCAGTACCCGGCCGATTTATTTCGTTCGTAATAGTTTTTATGATAATCCTCTGCTGGGTAAAAAGCCTCAAGAGGTCTCACTTGAGTAACTATAGGTTGGACGTGCCCCGCCTTATTGATGACGTCTATGTAGTGCTGCCCTTTCTCCTGCTGGCGTGGGGTTGTGTAGAAAATAGCTGAGTTGTACTGAGGACCAACGTCATTCCCCTGCCTATCTACCGTCGTCGCGTCGTGTGTCGAAAAGAATACGCGGAGTAATTCTTCAAATGCAATCTCGTCTGGGTTGTATACAACTTTGATAACTTCAATGTGCCCAGTGTTGCCGCCAGAGACTTGTTCGTACGTTGGGTTAGCAACTTTGCCACCTGCATAGCCAGGCTCCACAGACTGAACACCTTTGAGCATTTTGAAGACTGCCTCTGTGCACCAAAAGCATCCGCCGCCAAACACTATTGTTTCAGTATCCACATCTTGCATTTTACACCAAATATCTTATTATCGTTTTTCTGGAAGCTGGTTCTTCTTCGGTGAGAGAAGATCCATCGGATCTTGAAGAGAGGAAGGATTTTACTCAAAAAAATCTGCGAATGGTGTAGCTTCGGCAATGGCTCTCATATGGCCGCCCAATCAAAGGTTTTTGCGACCGATCAATATTCTCTTACCAGCAACCGGATTTCCTTCAGCCAGCACCTTGTGTGCTGGCTTTTCTTTTTATTTTAAATACTTCTTCCCTTTTAGTTTTTCGGGTAGGTAGCTCTCTTTATCGTAGAGTTTGTACCCCTTGTGGTAGTCCAAGTCTTTCATCAGCTTGGTTGGAGCGTTTCGTATTTTGAGCGGAACAGGTAGGTTGCCGTGTTTCTTTACATCAGCAAGCGCTTCGAAATAAGCATCGTAGCTCTTACGGCTCTTTTTAGATTCTGCTAAATATGCGACACCGTGCGCCAAGTTAATCTGACATTCTGGGTACCCAATAGTTTCGCAGGCACGAAATACTTCGTTTGCTACCACAAGCGCTGTTGGTTGTGCCAGCCCAATATCTTCGCTGGCAAAGATAACCATGCGTCGCGCAATAAAAAGTGGATCTTCTCCTGCATCTACCATACGCGCCAAGTAGTAGAGCGCGGCGTCACCCTGGCTTGCGCGCATAGATTTTATAAACGCCGAGATGGTGTTGTAATGCTCCTCGCCTTTTTTGTCGTAGCGTAGATGTTTTGACTGAACCGTTTCTTTTAGAGTTTCGACGGTAATCTTTCCGTATAGTTTCTGTGTATTCTCAAGCACTCCTATGGCCTGTCTAGCATCCCCTGCCGCAAGTTGTACCAGCCAATCTTTTGCATCTTTAGGAACTTTGAGTTTTGTGCTCTTGATGATCTTCTCCATATCATCCTCTCCATGCTCATTCAATACAAAGACACGAGAGCGAGAAAGGAGCGCAGGTATAACTTCAAACGACGGGTTTTCTGTTGTTGCACCTATAAAGGTAATGTCGCCACGCTCAACAAAGGGCAGAAGAAAATCCTGCTGTGCTTTATTGAAGCGATGAATTTCATCTATAAACAAAACCTTTGGCTTCCCAGAAAAATTTATCTTGCCAGATTCAAGCACGCGTTTAATGTCTTCTTTTCCTGAATCAACCGCCGAGAGTTCAAAGAACTCTGCATCAAGCGCGTTCGCGTAGATGCGCGCGAGTGTTGTTTTGCCACTGCCTGGCGGACCCCACAAAAGAAAGGAGAAGAGGTGCTTACCTTCAATAGCTTCGCGTAAGGGTTTGCCCTTACCCACCAAATGCTCTTGGCCAAAGAAACCGTCTAGAGCTTGGGGTCGAATTTTTGAGGCGAGCGGTTCCATACCGTCAGTATGATACAATTTCTCGATATGAAGAAACTTGCTATTGGAGGCATTATTATTGTGCTCTTGGGAGGTTACGCGCTTTGGGCTGCATCACGCTCAACACAACCGACTGTTCCTACTGACCAAACAGGTCAAGCAACTTCGACTCAAACAACTAACAACCCTAGCGCTACAGGTACGGATACAGGTATAGGAGATTCTTCTTCCCCTAGCGATGTAGATCCTGGCCAATACAAAAACGGCACCTACACAGGCAGTCTTGGTTCTGCTGCACCATACGGACAGGTCCAGGTAAAAGTTACTATCTCGAGCGGCAAAATAACTGCGATAGATGTAATACAAAAGCCAGAAGGCCCTGGAACTACTGACGAGCTCGGCGCAAGCTCGTACCCTGTCATGATCAAAGAGGCTATTGCAAAGCAAGGCTCACACGTTGATATAATTTCTGGCGCAACTCAGAACACCGAAGGTTTCAATACCTCACTCTCTTCAGCGCTTCAGCAAGCGCAGATATAGTCTAATGAAAGACACTCGATTGATCATGGGTCTTCCCATAACGGTCGAGATAGTGGACACCGTCTCACCAGAAATCCTTGAGGCGGTGTTTTCATATTTCGTTTCTGTAGACGAACGCTTTAGCCCCTACAAACCTGAAAGCGAAGTGTCGCGGATGCCGGAGGCCTTATCTCAAGACATGAAAGAAGTTCTGGAGCTCGCCGAAAAAACAAAAGAAGAAACAAACGGCTATTTTGATATCAGAAAACCCGACGGTTCCATTGACCCATCAGGCATCGTTAAGGGATGGGCAATTAAAAATGCGGCAGATCTCTTACAAGAAAAAGGTGTCCAGAATTTTTTTATTGATGCCGGTGGCGATATTCAAACAGGTGGCACAAACGCTGAAGGCAAAGAATGGAGTGTAGGTATTCGTAACCCCTTCAACAAAGCAGAAATTATAAAAGTTATATATCCGCGCGGGCGCGGTGTGGCTACATCGGGCTCCTACGAGCGTGGCGACCATATCTACAATCCCCTCACCCCCGACAAAGCCCTGGACGAGATCGTGAGCATTACCGTTATAGGCCCAGACGTGTTGGAAGCCGACAGGTTCGCAACCGCCGCATTTGCCATGGGACAGAAAGGGGTAGAATTTATTGAATCCCTAGCCGGTTTTGAGGCATACTCAATAGATAAGAACGGCATCGCAACAATGACCAGTAATTTTGGAGAATTAACTCATATATGAACATCCCTTTTGTAGACAGTTTCTTAAACCGCATAACGATGTATCGCCTCGTGCTGTGGCATCTCGTAGTACTTATCGCCGTTGCATTTTTCTTAAGCTTCTTTGGCTTCTTCTCCTTTACCCCTTGGGCACTTCTATTCTCGTTTTTCGTGATGGTCGCCGCATGTTGGGCAAGCAATGAGGCATTTGCATGGATTTTTAAAGTTACGCCAAACACAGAGTCGGTCTATATTACGTCATTTATCTTGACGCTGATTCTCAACCCCGTCTCGTTTACTGATTTTATGGGCGCAGGAATGTTGGTTATTGCGGGCGTTCTGGCTATGGCATCAAAATACATTCTTGCCATTGATAAAAAACATATCTTTAACCCTGCAGCACTCGCAGTAGCGGTGACAGGTATTGTATTTGGAACCTATGCCAGCTGGTGGGTCGGCGGCACACTGTCGCTTCTGCCTTTTGTACTTATTGGAGGGTTACTCGTCATACGCAAAGTACAACGCTTCGACCAATTCTGGGTGTTCTCTATTATTGTGCTTGCTGGGGTTGCTATAAAATTCTTGCCGAACAATCCGCTTGATTCTATGTGGGACACGCTTCTCCACTCTTCATTGTTCTTCTTTGTAAGCATTATGCTGACAGAGCCACTCACCTCTCCCGTAACGCGTGTGCACCGCATGGTCTATGCAGCAATCGTCGCATTCTTATTTATCCCTGGTACACAAATTGGACCATTCTATTTCGCTCCTGAAACAGCACTTCTTGTGGGCACTGTGTACGCATACATCGTGAGCCCAAAAATCCGCCGCGTTCTTACACTTAAAGAATACAAACAAATAGCAGAGGGTGTGTATGAATTTGTATTCGCAACCAATAAACCAATTCCATTTAAAGCAGGACAATATGTGGAGTGGACCCTCGGGCACGAGAAGCCAGACCAGCGAGGAAATAGACGCTATTTCACGATTGGGTCTTCCCCAACAGAAGAAGATATACGCCTTGGCATAAAAGTATATGAGCCTTCGAGCACCTTCAAAAAGGCGCTGCTTGCAATGAAGCCTGGGCAAGAGATTACCGTCGGCCAGCTTGCGGGAGAATTCACTCTTCCAAAAAACCCTCAACAAAAAGTGGCATTTATCGCAGGAGGTATTGGTGTTACACCGTTCCGTTCAATGATCCAATATATGGTCGATACAAATCAAAATCGTGATGCGATATTGCTCTACTCAACTAAGTCAGAAAATGAGCTGGCGTACAAAGATGTGTTTGCAGAAGCGGGGGCGAAGATCGGTTTAAAAACCTACTACGATGACCGTATAACGACAGAGGAACTTATACGCGAAGTTCCTGACTACAAAGACCGACTTTTCTATCTCTCAGGCCCACACGGCATGGTTGTCGCGTTTGAAAAGACACTCCGCGAACTTGGCGTCCATCGCCGCAATATCAAGATCGACTTCTTCCCTGGGTTTGTCTAAAATTCTTTTACTTACCTTTTGGAAGGTCTAAGTGTGAGAGCGCATCGCTGAAGGTAGAGCCTACCTTTTTACCTGGGTTAAATATGTTGTGCGGGTCGAAGATTTTCTTCACTTCTAGGAAGAGTGCGTACATGTCTGTACCGAACATCTTTTTGACGTATGGGGTACGGATAAAGCCATCGTTGTGTTCCCCGCTTATAGAGCCCTTATACTCCAGCACCAGGTCATACACTTTGTGTGAGAGCTCATCAATGATGCGTGCGGTTTCAGTACGCGTTGGGTCAACCAATGGAATGATATGGAAATTGCCGTCACCTACGTGGCCCGCAACCGTGTACATCATGTTCTTTTCGTATGGTTTTAGAATCGCTTCAAGCTTAGGTAAAAATTCAGGCAATGTACTTGGTGGCACAACAAAGTCATCAATAAAAGGCGCGGTTCTTTTCCCTCGCACTTTCTGGCGTAGCAGGTTAAAACTCTCTCGGCGGATAGTCCAATACTTTCGGGCAGCTTTCTCATCTTTAGCCACACGAGTACCTACCTTAGGGTTATTCTTTTTGATTTCTTCTCCCAGCTCTTCTGCTTTCTTGAGTGCCTCTTCTTGAGTATCCGCATGGAACTCAATCATAAGTACCAACTTTGGAACACCGCCTGTTATAAGCATCCAGAGCTCAGGCAAAAAAGAAATACCAAGCGAAATAATCCCCGCCTTCATCTGCGTCGCAAATTCTGGGAAGTATTTAACTGCAAGTTTAAATGTATTGTCGTCGTAAGACTCAAAGCTGTCCGGCTTTTTCTCAAGCACCTCCGGTACGATCTTTCCAAGCTCTGAAAGTGAGTCTAGAAATGCGACCGTCATGGCGGCATATGGTTTAGGCCGCACAAGCTTGAATTTAATTTTTGTCACAATGCCAAGCGTGCCCTGTGAACCAACCATAAGCCGAGCGAGATTAAGCGAATTAACACCATCCCCTATATCCCATAGCGCGTATCCTGAAGAATTCTTCTCTACAGTGGGTTTATGTTTCTCTATAACATCTTTATGGGACAACAGTATTCGTGCAACACCGCGATATATATCTCCTTCAAGCCCCGCTTCGCGCAGCTTGAGCTTTAATGAATCGCCTTCAAGGTTTTTAAGTGTGTGCGTCTGTCCATCGGCAAGCACCACATCAAGCTCCTCAACATAGCGTGCGGTTTTGCCGTACTTAAGGTTCTTCTCTCCGCCTGAGTTGTTGGCAACCATACCGCCCACAGTGTTGATCTGCCGTGAGGCTGTATAGCTTGGAAGCTCTAGATTTTTCTTTTGAGTTTCTTTATCGAAGTCGCGGAAGTACATCCCCGGCTCAACCACTGCATATCCGCCGTCTGGTGATTCACTAAGCTCAATCAACTTATCAAAGTGCGCCATCATATCCACGATAATGGATGTATTGAGCGGCCCACCGGACATGTCAGTACCGGCAGAGCGTGCAGTAATAGAAACCCTGCTGTCAGGGCTTATTTCTTTCTGATGCACCGCATAGCGCACGGCAATACCAAGATCTGTTGCGTCTTTTGCTTTAAACACCGCACCCGGTTTTACATAAAAAAGGCTGGCGTCGCGTGAATAGCGCTCAAGCACCTCGCTTGAGTCTTCAACTTCTCCACGCACAAGCTTCCGCAGGTCACTGCCGAGGGACATATGAGGTTATTATACAGTGCTGTAAAAACTCGAACACAGATTTTAGAGTATTGAGGTGCCTGACCCCAATTCCAATTCTATTAAAAAACTTTCTTAAGTAAATCAGGATCAATACTTACATCTTTATTTATTTCAATGACAAGTTTAACGAGTCGTTCGTATTCCTCTACTTTTAGAGCGGGTTTGTTTATTAGACCAGTACTATCAATTTTTCCATTATTGTCTTGGAATTGCAGGGAGACTTCATAAATTAAACCTCCGAATTTTGGCTTTTGCTGTATTGAAATTGCTTTCGCTAAATCAACTTTCTTGCATTTTATAAAAAAACGTGTGACCTGAAGACTGTTTCCTTCAATATTTATATATATCCCGTAAGCAAATCCAAACCAAATGAGAATGAGAATAGAATAAACAACTCCCAGAAACACGAATGGTCGTTCTGAAAAACCTCCAAGAAGAGAGAGTCCCGCCATTGCAGTAAAAGCAATGGCTAAAATTATAATAGCTCCATTTGTGAGAGAACGATCAAAATAAAATCTATTTTTCATATACAACCTATTTCTTAGTAAAGGCAGATATTACACTCTGAACAGCCGGGGGAATTGGGGTCAGACCCCATAAAAACAAATAAACTGTGTTCTAGTATTTTACCAGAAACTCACCCACCATATGGTACGCCCATATTTACAGAATGACGAATGGCTTTCAATTCTTCGGAAGGTTCGGGGGTATTAATCCATTCAAGGTAATTTTTCGGTAGATCAAGGGGCAATCCTGCAAGCAACTGCTGCTCTGCAGTTGTTCCACACACCCTTCTAAACGCGCTTCCCCATCGCCACGCCTCTGCAACATTACACAATCTTGCTCGTGCTGGATTTCTCTCGATATATTTGAGCACTGTTAAAAGATGCTTGTCTCCCTTGATAATGAACGACTTGTAACGTCCTTGGTAAAGATGGCCGTTTCCAATTGTTTTGTTTTTAATATGATGCCGACGCGCATGAGACGTAGTTAACCAATGAAGAGCTTTAGACATATCGCCATCATTCCGTGGATACAGTAAAAGATGCCAGTGATTTGGCATCAATGCATACGCAAGAATACGTACGTTATACGTTTCTTTAATTTCTGTAAGTAGATATTCGAATTCTTTGTAATCCGAATCGTTATGAAATATACGTATCCGAGCGTTTGCTCGGTTAATTACGTGATAGATATATCCTCCGAGATCGATGCGATGCATTCGTGCCATTTAGGAAGTATGGCACTCACCACATATGAGATCGTTCAAGAGACTGCAAATTTTTCCTAAAATATTAGGACACGGATTTTAGGTTATTGCGGGGTCTGACCCCAACAATTACTTCAGCACGTTCCAGATGTTTGGATCTTCGGACCCATCCAGTTTGAATACTGCGATGCCGCGGACGCCAAGTTTCTTTGCGAGTGCAACTTTGTCGGCAATAGCTTGAGCGTCGCTCCACCATACGATGTTGAACGGCGGTTGAATTGACGTTGCGAGAGCTAACTGTGTGTATACATCGGTCGGAGGTAGCACTGTGTTACCACTTGCAGCAACAGTACCTGGAACACTAGCCTGGTCTGAGAGTGCTTGAGTCTGAGCGGTCGATTTGTATATAAACGACAACTCGTTAGCACTATTTCGAGACGGCGTTATACCAAGAAGCGATGCGAGTTGTGTTGCATAGTTTCGGTTGAACGCCCACTGGAGTTTGTATTGATACCCAGAACCGGACGACGTAACCTTATATTCATAACCATAGGTTGGCACGCCGATAATAATTTTCTTTCTATCGATAGTTTGTGCCGCCAAGGTAACAACATTTTCCACCCACGACGGGTCGGCCAGTGGCACATACGGCTGAGCTCGTGACGTGTTCAAAATCGCGTCAATGGAACCTTGGTCGTAGGCCATAATTTGAACGCGGTCACAGTATTTGTTTATAGCGACAAAGTCGTTAGCATATTCGGTCGATTCTGGAGGAGGCTTCACACCTATGCCGTAGCGATGGTCGAGCGTCATGCGTGTCTCGATGGAACAGTACACCCATTTGTTTCCCATGCGCTGGTAGAGTCCTTTCAAAAAGGTTGAAAAATATTCTCGTGTTTCTGCTTTTCGCGCTTCAAAGTCGATGTCAATTCCATCAAACCCATTGTCTTTAACCAACTTGGCTATTTCATCTTCAAGCGCTACGCGTTTTTTTGCATCGCTCAAAATGGCATGTTGGGTATCGCCATCACCCCACATAATTGTTGGGATAACGCGCACACCTTTTGCTTTTGCTGCCGCCATAAACGAAGTCCATGGCTCTTTGTCCATACCAGCAGCATCGTTAACGGTGCCGTCGGACTTCATCGTGTAGGTGAAAGGGTTAACTACTGTCAGTTGGTCGAGGTGCGGAGTTACATCAGCAACGCTTTTGTCTTCACTCCAGTACGGCATCCATCCGCCAAATTCCAACGGCTTGGTGTTAGGTGGCGAAGCAATTGGAGTATCTATATTTTGAATGCGGAGGGCGGCTTGTGTCTGAGGGCCGGCAACTCCGTAGCTAGAACCTGAGCATACGATTTTTTTCTCGCATTGAAATTTTTTGACTGCAGCTAGTGTCGCAGGACCAAAATATCCTATGTTGTTTCCTTCAGCGAGGTATTTTTGTGAAATAAGAACGTTCTGAAGGTTTGTAACATCATCTCCTGATGTACCAACAATGAGCGTGCGCGCAGAAGCAAGGCCTGGAACACACAAGAAAACGAATAGAGCGAGCGTAAACGCTTTTGTGAACTTCATATATTTTATTATAGCAAACTTTATCTGCGGGCCTTCGTACGATCCATTTCCGTCAGCCCTTGTTTACGTAGACGTACAGAGAGCGGAGTTATTTCCAAATATTCGTCTTCAACCATAACTTCCAAGCCGCGTTCGATCGTTATTTCATATGGAGGAACCAAGTTCATGGCTTCGTCAGTACCTGAAGCTCTCATGTTTGTGAGCGCCTTACCCTTGGTTGGGTTTACGGTCATTTCTTCACCCTTTGAGGTGTTACCGATAACCATGCCTTCATACACCTCAGTAGCTGGTTTGATGTAAAGCACGCCGCGGTCCTGCAAGCTCCACAATGAGAAGCCGAGGGTTTTGCCTGATGCCATTGAGATCATTGAACCAACGACACGCTTCACGATTTCACCTGCGTGTGGACGGAATTCAAGGAAACGAGACGAGAGAATGCCTTCGCCTTTAGTATCAAGAACGAATTGAGAGCGGTATCCGAGCAAACCGCGAGTTGGGCCTTCGAACGTAAGGCGCACGGTATCGCTGTGCATCTTGATATCTTTCATGATGAACTTGCGTGTACCCAAACGTTCGATAATTGCACCTTGGTATGCGCTTGGAGTGTCGATAACGACTTCTTCAAACGGCTCTTGTTTCTCCCCATCTATTTCGCGGAAGATAACCTGAGGTTGAGATACCTGCATTTCGTACCCTTCACGGCGCATATTTTCCAAAAGAATTGCGATGTGCAATTCGCCGCGGCCAGATACTTTAAATACATCGCCGCCACCTTGTGCGCCGCCTGCTTCATTGCCGAAATCAACTTTCAAACCAACGTTTACTTCGAGTTCGCGTTCAAGACGTTCACGGATCTGACGAGTTGTAACAAACTTACCTTCACGGCCTGCGAATGGTGAGTTGTTAACCAAAAAGTTAAGGGTGATTGTAGGCTCGTCGATTGCAATTGCTGGCAATGGCACAGCCTCTGCTGAGTCGCAGATTGTTTCTCCGATGAAAATGTCAGTAAGACCTGCAATAAGGACAATATCCCCTGCCTGTGCCTCAGTTGCTTCAACTTTCTGCAAGCCTTTGAAGCTGAACATCTTTATAACCTTGCCACTGCGGACTTCGCCGGTTGGTTTTTTGATGGTAACTGTCTGACCTGTTTTAATTTTGCCTTCGTACACACGAGCGACAGCCAAACGGCCGAGGAAGTTGTCGTAGCCGAGGTTAAATGGCTGAGCGCGGAGAGGTTTATCTTCCAAGCCCTTTCCTGCTGCAGGAACTTTCTCCAAGATCATATCCAAAAGTGGTGTAAGGTCGCTCGACTCATCAGTCAATTTGCGCTTTGCGATACCTTGGCGGCCGATAGCGTACATAACTGGAAAATCAGATTGTTCATCTGAGGCACCAAGTTCCAAAAAGAGTTCGAGTACCTGCTCTTCTGCACGTGCAGGGTCTGCAGCTGGCTTGTCGATCTTGTTGATAACAACGATAGGCTTCAACCCAAGCTCAAGAGACTTCTTCAATACGAAACGAGTCTGTGGCATTGGGCCTTCCTGTGCGTCTACAACGAGAAGCACTGAGTCGATAGAGCGGAGCACGCGCTCCACTTCAGAACCGAAGTCTGCGTGGCCCGGTGTGTCTACGATGTTGATCTTTACGTCTTTATAGAAAATTGCGGCAGGCTTTGAGTAGATGGTAATGCCGCGCTCGCGCTCGAGGTCGTTTGAGTCCATGGAAACTCCTTCCTCCGCAACACCAGTCTGACGCATCAAAGCGTCGGTCAAGGTAGTCTTGCCGTGGTCCACGTGAGCGATAATTGCGATGTTTCGGATTTCCATAAATTTACTTCTCTTTTTTAATGAAAAAGGCGGGCGATTCCCGCGATTTCACATATAATACCAGAAAAACTGGTTTTTACAACATCTGTTTTACCTGTTCCCCTATCATCTTTTCAATGCGGCCTTCGAACATGCGGAGCATAAGGGGGAGCTTTGCGTCAACGATAAATTCTTTCTCTTCAACCACAAGCGTGCCCTTGATGTGCTGGCCTTGGCCGGTAAATGCAAAGTTGAGGGTGTTGCCTTCCCACTCCTCTTTTTCGATAACGAGCTGGTCTTTAACCTGAGGATTTACTTTAACTTGTTCAAGCGCTTGTTTAACACGCTCTACGGCTGCTTGTGCCCCAAATTTGTGTGGTACTTGGATATGCATTCATAGAGTATATAAAGTCAGAGGCTAACGTGCTAGCATGCGTTCATGAAAAGCCCGGCCGAACAGATATGGGACGTGTGCGTTATAGGAGGCGGCCCCGCCGGCATGATGGCAGCTATTCGTGCAGCCGAACTTGGCGCCAAGGTTATTCTTATTGAGAAGAACCCCACCCTTGGCAAAAAGCTCCTTATAACCGGTGGCGGGCGCTGCAATGTCTGCAACGCAGAAGAGGATGTGCGGAAACTCCTAGCCAAATTCAAAGGCAGTGACAAGTTCCTTTTCTCAGCCTTTTCTCAGTGGGCCACTAAAGAAACTCTTAACTTTTTCTACTCCCACGGCATGGATACAAAAGAGGAAGCTCTTCTGCGTGTATTTCCAGCAAGCAATACAGCGCAGTCGGTATGGGATGTATTGGTATCAGACCTTAAAAAATATTCTGTAACGGTACTTTCAAATTCCCCTGTCGTAGGCGTTACAACAAAAGACGGGCAGATTCTTTCTGTAATACTTAAAAATAAAAAAGAAGTCCAAGCAAAGAAGTTTATCCTGGCAACAGGAGGCAAGTCGCGTCCGGAAACAGGTTCAACCGGCGATGGGTATGAGTGGCTCAAAGCTATCGGCCATAGCATTACTGGAACAAATGCTGCTCTGGTGCCAGTAGAAGTTAAAGATGCCTGGGTAAAAAAACTCGCAGGCGTGAGCGTTCCAGAAGTAAAAATCAGTGTATTCCAAAACGACGTAAAGCAAGATTCTAAAGTTGGAAAATTGCTCTTCACCCACGTTGGCGTTAGTGGTCCTGCTATTTTAAATATGAGCCGCGATATAGGCGAGCTTTTGAAGTATGGAGAAGTTGTACTGGAAATTGATTTTTGCCCAACTCTTGCCTACGACGCACTCAACACCAAGCTCCAAGAAATTTTTGTAGCAAACGATAAGAAGAAACTTAAAAATAGTTTGGCTGACATACTACCAACAGCCGCTGTTCCCGTACTCTTGGCCGAAGTAGAGATAGACGGCGAAACGCCATGCAACAGCGTTACTCGCGAGGTACGTCTTTTGCTTATGAAAGTACTCAAACATGCTTCTATGGAAGTAACCAAGTTACAAGGAATGGACAAAGCGGTCATCACCTCGGGCGGCGTTGTACTCGAAGAAGTAGATTTTAAAACGATGCAGTCGCGCCTTTTCCCTAACCTCTATCTCATAGGAGATATATTGAACGTGAACAGACCTTCAGGCGGCTACAGCCTGCAACTATGTTGGACCACAGGCCACGTAGCTGGCACACACGCAGCGAAGTAATCTATTTATCCAAATCTAGAACTTCGTCCATACGAATTTTCTCTACGAATTCTGGGACGTGGGAGACGAGCACCATTGCACCCTCGTATTTATTGAGAGCTTCAGCAATAACAGGAATGTGGCGGAAGTTTATATGGTTGGTTGGTTCGTCGAGGATAAGAAGACCCGGGCGGAGCAACATCAAGCGCGCAAAGGCAACAAGACCCTTCTGTCCTTCTGAGAGATTTCCGATCTTTGCATAGACAAGGTCGCCGGTTATTAAGAACCGTGCAGCCATACGGCGCAGATCTTCTTCAATAAGTTTCTCCATTACTGCACCGAGCTCTTGGTAGACAGTTTTATCAAAATCCAAGTTAGAAAAGTCTTGGCGGTAATAGCCCACACGAGTGCCCTCAAGAATAGTTGTTCCTTCTGCGGTGCCGTTAACAATACTTTCAAGTAGCGTCGTTTTACCAATACCGTTAGGGCCTCGGAGAAGCAGGTGCTGGTTTCTCTTAAGTTTTATCTCCGCCTTACGCTTTGTTTCCTTACCATTCTTTATTGTCTTGAAGCTGGTGACGGTGAGAATGTCGCCGATCAAGTCTGGCTGTGATGGAATGACAAAGGGAGCAATGGTGCGATCTTCTTTACGAACATCAACAATTTCCTCTTCAAGTTCTTCTGCTTTCTCGCGCATGCGCTTTGCCACCATACGCATCTGACCTCCCTTGTTTGCAAAGAAGTTTGCTTTGTCTTTATTATCTTGAATTTGCTTCGCAAGAAGGGCGTTAGCGCGATTTTCTTTTTCAATACGTATTGTGATTTCCTTCACTACGTCAAAGTAGTTACCGACGTACTGCTCCACCTTGTGTGTATGTACGTCCAAGTAAAGAACTCCCTGTGTAAATGAGTTTAGGAATTCTGCATCGTGAGAAATGACAATAACTGTCTTCTTGTATTCCTGGAGGAATTTCTTGAGGTGGTCGATACCAGCCTTGTCGAGATTGTTTGTCGGTTCGTCCAAAAGCAGAAGGTCTGGATCCTGAATAAGCGCAGATGCCAAAAGGAGGCGCGCCTGCTGTCCACCTGAGAATGATTTAACGATACGGTCATGGTCTGGAATGCTCAGATTTACTGCATCAAGCACCTTGTCGATACGTGGGTCGATATCGTACTTTTTCTCTGAAAACATATTCTGGAAAAAATCACGGATGGTGAGTTCCAGGTCGGGGCGAGGGATAACTTGGCGAGCTGTTGCCACGCTCATTCCCTCTTCGACGATAATGTCTCCTTCAGCTGTATCTGATGAATCCAAATCAAGTTCGCCTGTAAGCAATTTGAACAAGGTGCTCTTACCTGCACCGTTCTGCCCCATGAGTGTAATCTTGCCTCCACGACGTACGTTGAAAGACACCTCATCAAGGATTTTCTTTTTTGGTCCGAAGTCAAAAGACACCTCCTCGAACCGAACTATAGTATCGCCCTTAGCCATCGCTATAAGGTAGCGTATTTTTGCTTATTTTGAAAGCTTTTTCTTCTTCGTAATTTTCTTTTGAGGTTTTGCTTCATCAGCTACACGCCATAGATACCATGACGCAACAGATGCATGAGGTCGCCACTCTTTAGCGAGCTTTTCCATCTGTTCATGGGTTGGAAGTTTTTTAAGACCATAGAGAACTTGGAATCCTTTTTGAATGCCCAAGTCTCCCGTTGGAAGCACATCGAGACGTCCGAGCGTGAACATTAAAAACATATGTGCAGTCCAAACCCCTATCCCTTTTACGGCGGTGACATGCACTATCACCTCCTCGTTGGTCATCTTTTTAAATTTCTTGTGTTGGACAGTGCCGTCTACAAATTTCTCGGCCAAGTCTTTTATATACGAAGACTTCTGTGACGAAAGCCCTGCATCGCGCATCTTCTGTAGCGGCATGGCAAGCACCTCCTCAGGTGTAGGAAATTTTTTGTTTACCCCGCTCTTTTTTGCGGGGCCTGCAAACAGCGCCTCGAAACGAGCAAGTATGGTTGCAGCAGCCTTCCCAGTCACTTGCTGATAGATAATAGAACGCACAAGAGATTGAAAAGGATTTCCCCTCTCATTCAAAACCGGCGCGCCGTGCTTTTTTATAAGCCCAGCAAAGCGTTTATCTTTTTTTAAAACCTTTAGCGATTCTTCGTGTGCCATTGGTAGAGCGTAATAGCTGCCGCAGCTGCAACATTGAGAGACTCTGCGTTTGGTTCAATCGGAATAGAAATAACTTTATCGCAAAGCTGCATAACTTTTCCTAACCCTTGAGCTTCATTACCCATAATAAACACTACTGGTTTATCAAATGGTTCTGTGTGGAGTGGGTTTTTACCCTCGCCCGCCAAACCGTAGACACGGTAGCCCTTCTTTTTTAGATCAGAAATTGTTTGCTGTAAGTTTGAAATAGACACAAGCGGTACAGTAAACGCCAGACCAGCGGACGCTTTAATAACCGCACCACTGATAGGTGCTTGCTTTACCGTTGGCATAAGCACAGCGCCTGCACCAAACGCAGCAGCTGAACGAATAACCGCCCCAACGTTTTGTGGGTCTATAACCTCATTGAGAAGCACCAAAGGTTTTGATGTGTCAGCAGGCTGCCATTTTTCATATGGAATCAAAATGTTTGAAAGCGAGATAAGAGCCACTGCACCTTGATGCGGAGCATTGCGTTCAACCCATGATGTTGCCTTGCGAGGGTCGAGTATCTCTACAGGCAAACCGCTTTGCTGTGCAAGCCGTCTTAGGGTTCCGTCTTTCATCTCCTTCGCAAAGTAGACGTGACGCACAGCTAGTGGAACGTTCCTAAGCGCCTCTGTAAGCGCGTGGCGTCCATATATATAGATCTTATTTTGCTTCATGTTCTTGCACTGTAGCCTCTAGACGCTCAAACCACAACCCGTACCCTTCTGATGAGGGGTGGAAACCATCTATTGCTAGGTACGTGTCAGGATCGGCACGGAAGGGATCACTCTTGGGTGATTCATACAAATTGACATACACAGCACCCTCTTTGTCTGCCATAGCACTGAAGGCGTCATGAAATTTTAAAGTGAGTTTTGTATAGAAAGGACGCATAGGTTCTGGGAAATTTGTCGTAGCCCCCACATTTCCTGCAGACATTAAAATTGTTTTACCGCTGTGCGCAACCGCCTTATGGATACTGGGCGATAATTTTTCAGCCATCGCTTTTGGATTATGAAAACGCACTATATCGTTACCTCCAACCTGAATTAAGATAATGTCGTATTTCGTTAATGTCGCAGATGCAAATTGTTCTGCTATATCTGCAACGACAGCGCCTGACACTGCCCGGTTTTCTACATAGCTTGCACCCACAGAAGCGGCGAGGCGGCCAGCAACTGAGTCTTCTGGGCGCATAGCACCGACTCCTACCCCTGTACTGTCGCCTAAGACAAGCAGTGTTTTTGAGTAGTTATTGCTTAGCTGTGTATACGGAGTCGTGTTTGCTATCAACGCACGAGATATCTGGTATTTCTGAAGAAACACACAACCCCAATACGTAAGCGGGGCTGCCGCAAGCATTAGGATGAGTACGACGAAAAACAGAGTCTTCACAACTATTGCGTCAGGCTAACACTGTTGATTATCACAGGCTCCAAAGGTCGCTCGTTTGCTGTCTTTACTTTATTGATTGCCTCAACAACGTCCATACCTTCTGTAACTTTGCCAAACACGGTGTATTTGCCATCAAGGAAGTGGTTGTCGACTACGTTGATAAAGAATTGGCTTCCAGCAGAATTTGGCTGACCAGTGTTTGCCATTGCTATCGTGCCTGCAAGGTTACCCATATTTGCTGAAATTTCGTCAGGGATGGTGTAGCCAGGACCGCCTGTTCCCCATCGCGCCTTTTGTGAATCATCTTTTGTAAGAGGGTCGCCAGCTTGGTCCATAAAGCCTTCTATAACGCGATGGAATTTTACTCCATCATAGAAGCCTTCGCCCGCGAGTTTTGTAAAGTTCGCCACAGTATTAGGTGCAATAGTTGCGAAGAGCATTATTGAAATATTGCCCTTGTTTGTGTGTAGTGTGACAGTCATAGGTTGGTCTTTAATAACGTTAGGCTCTGTAGTAGATGCGACGCGCACGGTGCTTGTTGCCTGCGCTGCGCCAGGCTGTTGCACGGGAGGTGTTCCTGATAAATACCAGTACCCACCACTAAGTGCGAGAATTGCTCCCGAAAATCCTAAAACAACTTTCCACATATGTTTCCGATTATATCAAAGGTTTTGACCACTGGACTAAACTAGTAAAATATGTTATTATGATAGTTATCGTCGGTTCTTTACATGGGAGAAAGCTGTGCGCGTGCTATTTGCAGAGGACGAGCAGGAGATTCGCGAGGCAGTGATTACGCTGCTTGGCAAGTTTGGCCACACAGTGGTGGCGGTCGACAAAGCAGAGGATCTTTTGGTGGAATTGGGTCGCAACACCTTCGACCTGATTTTGACCGACAACGACACCGGGTCCGACATGCGCGGTCTGGACGTGGCAAGGAAGATCCGCACGGATCCTTTCTACAAAGAAATCCAGGACATCCCTGTCATCATCCAGTCAGGCAGCGCCATCGAGGCAGAAACGCTTAAACTGAATGCCCTGTTTCTTTTGAAGCCCTGGGGAAGACTGCAGCTGAAGATGGCGCTCGACGAAGCTGTTCTGCGGCAGGCAGGTTCACCCATACGGTAACGACAAAATACAAAAGGCGATCTTCGGATCGCCTTTTCTTTTTACCAACCTCCGGATGAGCCACCACCACCTGACGAGCCGCCGCCAAAACCTCCGAAGCCTCCGCCACTATTTCCACTACCGCCTCCTCCGCCAAAAAACCATGGCAAGGTAGTACCTGCATCTTTTGCTTCAGTGTATTTTTTCGAAACTATGTAGTCGAGCAGGAAGCCAATGCCGGCGAGCCCAACAAACAATAGTGCGCCCCACAACAGCATCATGCTGAAGAAAATCCACATACCCGCTGCAATAGCTCCACCAACAATGCCGCCGGCCCACCATGACTTGCTTCGAGCCAAGACAGCAGCAATCCACTGCACCATAAAGAAGACTACGAAGAATATGACTTCTACTGTATTACCAGAAAAAGAAAATTTAGATTTTTTTTCTACAGCCGTATATTCATTCTGTGTTGCGGCTTCGATATTGCGCACCGCCTGCGTTACTCCTTCGTCAAATTTCCCTTCTTTAAGATTTGGGGTGAGATCATTACTGATGATGCTTTGTGCAATGCTGTCTGGCAGTGCACCTTCAAGGCCGTACCCGACTTCAATTCGGATTTTATGTTCTTCTATCGCGAGCAATAGAAGCACGCCATTGTCTCTATCTTTTTGCCCTATACCCCATTCTTGATAGAGTTTTTCTGCATAGTTCTCAACATAGTCGCCTCCCATATTTGGAACGGTGACAACAGCAATCTGGTTCGAAGTAGATGCTTCAAACGCGCTCAGTTCTGCATTGAGGTTTTGGATCGTGTCTGCTGAAAGCACACGAGCGAAGTCGTTTACATAGCCAGTAGGGTTACCCGGTGACGAGTACGCAAAAACGGGCCCAGCGTAGAACGCCGCGGTTAGTGCCAGCGCTATAGCGAGCCCGTTTCTCATATTAGAGGTTTACTGTTGGAGGAGTTTCTGAACCTTCCGTTGCTTCAAAGAGTGTACGCGCATCGAAGCCGAACATTCCCGCTATAAGCGAACCTGGGAAGGTCTTTACGCCAATGTTGTAGCTTGCAACCATATCGTTGTAACGCATGCGCTCAACTGCAACGCGGTTTTCTGTACCAGCAAGTTCTGCCATCAAACCCTGTACTGCATCAATAGATTTCAATTGAGGATAGTTTTCCATCACAACAAGCAGGCGGGCCAATGAGCCTTCAACCTGACCAGCAGCTTGAGCCTGTGCTTCTGGAGTTGTTGCGCCAGCATACTTAGTGCGAGCCTCTGCTATTGCATTAAACACAGTTTGTTCTTGTGTCATCGCACCCTTAACTGAATTTACGAGGTTAGGGATAAGATCAAAGCGGCGTTGGTATTGAGATTCTACCTGCGCCCACTGCTGGTCTACTGCAATATTTGCCTTAACCAAACCATTGTATTTCGCCAATCCGTAGAGGAGGACGAGTGCGAGGACGACAATAATAATGACGGGCCACGTGAGCCACTTTTTAAATGAGTTTTCCATACCGCAATTATAAATGCCTTTAACTTATATTCCAAGTCCGCCCAAAAACTTGCCTGCGATGAAGGTAACTGCCATCGCTACCGCGCCTCCTGCCAAGACACGGAGTATTGCCTTTAGTTTATTGGCGCCGCCAGCATACGCGCTCAAGAAGCCAGTGATTATAAGGACAAAGAATACTGCCACCAACATAGAAGAGATGCGGTAGTCAGAAGGAGCGAATATCACGACGATAAGCGGGATGATTGCTCCCACAAAGAAAGCGCCCGCAGACGCAAAGGCTGCGTGTAGAGGGTTAGCAAGCTCGTGCTGATCTATTTTTAACTCTGCTTCGACGTGCGCCGCAAATGCATCGTGTGCGGTTAATTCTTCTGCAACCTTGTGCGCAGTTTCTCTACTCAAACCTTTTGATTCATAAATCTTTGTGAGTTCTTCGAGCTCTTCTTCTGGTTGTGTTGCAAGTTCTTCGCGTTCCTTTTCAAGGAGTGCTTTTTCTGTGTCGCGCTGTGTGCTAACAGATACATATTCCCCTGCCGCCATCGAGAGAGCGCCTGCGATAAGACCTGCGGCACCTGCAGTTAAGATAAAAGCTCTAGAGTCAGAGGCGCCAGCGACACCGACAATAATAGAAGAAACAGATACTACGCCGTCTTGAGCGCCAAGCACCGATGCGCGTAGCCAATTGAGCCGAGAGCCAGCACCTATGTGTGATTCAAAATGCGTTCTACTCATACCTTCAAGTATAGCGCGTACTATAGAGATTTGTTATCCTTGCGATGTATTGCCCGATCGTCTAATGGTAGGACAGCGGCCTTTGAAGCCGTTAATTGGGGTTCGAATCCCTGTCGGGCAGCCACGAAAAGAAAATAGCAAAGCTATTTTCCTCGTGGCAGGCCACATAGGCATGTCACGACACAAAAAGCCCCGAAGGGCTTTTTGTTTTTCGTGCGCCCCGAGACGAGCGCAGCGAGTTTTTCGGGGCCACACACTAATTTATCTTTTCTCTATCTAACATATGTATCCTTATGCATGATGCATACCGTTTATCTTTTAGAAAACCAAAATGATAAATCTTGGTACATAGGACAAACCAATAATCTTAAACGTCGCCTATTCGAACATAATTCTGGAATAGGAGGGCGTACCACTTCCCTTAAAGAAAAAGGTTCTTGGAAACTTATATATGCAGAGGCGTATCTCAATAAACAAGACGCCCTAGGCAGAGAAAGATTTTTAAAAGGCGGTTCGGGTAGAAAATATTTACAAAAGCAATTAACACACTACTTAGAAAGTCCTTAGTTCCAACTTCGTACCACACACCCAGCTCGTTTTGGTCTGGTAGAATTTAAGAGATGAAAAAAACTTCGCGCAAGTGGAAGTATAGAAACACGAGCCTGCTCATCCTGAGCCTCGTCGTTCTTTTTCTTGTTTCAGATACTGACATAGCACACGCACTTATAAAAGAAATTGGGAGTTACGGATATCTCGGTGCATTGATAGCAGGAATATTTTTTGTATCAACATTTACTGTTGCACCTGCTTCAGTGGTGTTGTTTCACCTTTCGCAAAATTTTAATCCCGGACTTATAGCTATATGCGCAGGAATGGGGGCCGTCATAGGAGACTTACTTATATTTCGTTTTCTAAAAGACGGTGTGTTTGAAGAGTTGCGACCGCTGTTCCGTCGATACGGGGGCGGCTACATCACTACTCTTTTAGGAACTCCGTACTTTGCGTGGCTCGCTCCTGTGATTGGAGCCATCATCATCGCGTCTCCATTTCCAGACGAGATAGGTATAGCGCTTATGGGGCTGTCTCGAATAAAGCTGTGGCAATTTATAACTCTTACATTCGTCCTTAACTCTCTCGGTATACTGGTCATAGTATTACTAGCTCGTAGTATTTAATATACGAAACTGGAAGTTGAAACATATGGCAATACTTACTGAAAAAACTTGGGAACGACATGCAAACCCTTGGAGCGGATGGAGTCGCGTTCTAAGCATGCCCGCACTTGCCGCAGGGTTATATCTACATAACTGGTGGATACTTGGCGCAACAGGTATCTGGCTTATCGTTAATCCTATGCTGTTTCCAAAGCCGAAAAATGTGGATAGTTGGATGAGTAGAGGTGTACGCGGGGAACAAGTGTATTACAAAGCTGGAAAAAAATTTAAGAAAGATCTTCCAACATTACTAAATGTTTTGAACGTGCCTGTGTTTTTTATGTTTATCTATTTCGCCTGGGAACAGAATTTGATCCCCATGATCCTAGCCGGACTATTGGTAATGACGATAAAATTCTGGTTTATAGACCGGATGGCTCGCCTTGTATAACTAGGCTCCGAACTAACCCTTACGCGCTGCATCGATAGCAGCGACGTCGATCTTTTTCATTGTCATCATTGCGTCGAAGGCGCGCTTTCCTTCTTCCCCACCCGCAGCAAGTGCCTCTGTAAGGGTGCGTGGTGTGATCTGCCATGAGAGACCCCACTTATCTTTGCACCAACCACACTCGCTTTCCTGGCCACCATTCTCGACGATTGCATTCCAATAACGGTCGGTTTCTTCTTGAGTGTCCGTTGAAATCTGGAAAGAAAACGCCTCGCTTTGTTTAAACACAGGGCCACCATTAAGACCTATGCAAGGGATTCCACATACAGTGAATTCAACTGTTAGTGCATCACCCGCCTTACCACCCGGGAAATCACTCGGCGCCTTAAACACATTAGTTACTTTGCTGTCAGGAAATGTAGCTGCGTAAAAATTAGCTGCTTCTTCTGCGTCTTTGTCGTACCAAAGACAGATGGTGTTTTTCGATATCATGCCTACTATTTTAGCACCAATACATAGTAAGAAACCGTGAAGGCTCCCGTCTTGATGATATATACTTAATACATGACAAAACACATGACATCTAAGAATGTGGCTATAGGGGCAGCAATAGTAGTAATTTTACTAGCAGGATACTTTTTCTTTTATCCTAAAACTGCAGCAACTCCTCCAGGGGCACAGGGAAAGATCAACGTTGACACTGTGTGCCGAGGCGCACTTGCGTATATGACCTTCACAGATGCTGCAAGCGCAGAGGTATTTATTGCTGAATGCAAAGAAGGCAAGCACCCAGAAGTTATAGAACGCTACAAAGCGGAGATGAACTTGGGCGACGGAGCCGCTATCTAACCTAACTTCGTGTCATACTTAACAGTATGGAAAACAAGCACAAAGCGGCAGGCAAGCAGTCTATGGTGATCAGAAGCCAGAAGAAAGCTCTCGATTCTAAAAAGAAGAAAAACAAATAGAGAAAGAATCAGTGTATGAAACGAGGCTTCACACTTATTGAACTCTTGGTAGTCATCGCTATTATCGGCGTACTAGCGGGAATTGTGTTTGTTGCGCTTAGCAACACACGTACAAACGCGCTCGACACAAGACGCAAAGCAGAAATTTCTCAGATAGGGCAATTTTTGAAGTCCAGCTGTTTTACACCAACAACAGGTGTCGGCGACTACGACCTCCACCCTATTATTGAAGAACTCCGAACGAAGTATCCTCAGTACGCATCCCAGATTCCGAATATCAAAGACCCCTCAACAGGCTCGGATAGTGTTTCAAATTACCGTTACGTTGTGACAGCGACAGGCTGTGCGATATATACCAACTTCCAAGACAATGATGAACCTGTAACCCTCCCCTCTATCGCAGCCCCAACTCCCGGAGGCGGCACAGGCGTATTCCAAGCCCCTACTGCGGGCTGGAACGGCTCGACAAAGTACTTCCAGGTCTCAAACTAAAATAGGTTATACTTAGTAAATCTTATGGACCAAAAGCAGTTGTGGAACTACTTTTTAGAGAGAAAAGTCTCTCTTTCTACCCCTCTTAACCGTAAGCAGGTGTGGGTTAAGCGTGAGGATTTTGAAGTAGTGAAAATCTACTTTATGAAGGACTTTAATATTCTCCACCCAGACCGCAGCTTCCGTTCACACGGTTACTTTTTACATATCCAATGCGTTGACCAGGGCGAATACGTTCTCGTCCACCGTGACATGGCAAACCACGCACGCTTCTTCCCTCTTATTGTGCTTCACTTCCTGCTTGATGTGTTGCCGTACATGCTGCTTGCATGGTGGAAGCGTGTATCTTTCTATTCTCTTTTCACTCGTCCGCAGTAACCCCGCAGGCCAGCATTACGCTCCAAACACTCTGTAGAGTGCCAATTCCAGCGGTATCGCAGGTATGGGTGCGCGATTCATATCGAGAAGTGCGGTTATAAGTTCTGAAAGCAACGCCGCATTGATTGCCGCACCTTTAGGGCCGGCAAACTCAGACAGTGTTTTGATATCATCTTCGCTAAACTGTTCCCCCAACTCTTTCTTAAGATCAGGCGCAAAACGGATGAGCAGCACTGCGCGTATTTTTGCGAGAGAAAGCAGTGTAAATACTTTTGGTTCAGTACCTCCCGCAATTGCCGCATGGAAGGTCTTGAGCGCTTTTGCCATATCTTTCTCAGCAAGCGCTTCTAAAAATTCATTTACTGTTTTCGATGACGGAGCACCGACAACACGGGCAACTTCCTCTTCTGAAAGTTTTTTATCATCCGAGATAGTCAGGACTTTTTGCAGGATACCAAGGGTGTCGCGGAAGGAGCCATCCCCCATCAACGCAACAAGTTCTGCGCCCGCTGGAGTTATTGAGCCGCCTTCTTTCTTTGCAACATCAAGCACCAACTTCTTAAGCGTTTCATGCGATGGATTTTTAAATTGAAATACCTGGCAACGTGAACGGATAGTTTCCGGCACTTTATCAAGTTCGGTCGTCGCCAACACAAAGACAACATGCTCTGGCGGCTCCTCAAGGGTTTTAAGCAACGCACCCCAGGCAGCTCCTGTAAGTGCATGCGCTTCGTCGATTATGTAAAACTTGTATGTTGATTCAAACGGCAACGTCGCAACGCCTTCACGGAGTTCGCGGATTTCATCAATGCCACGGTTGCTCGCTGCATCCATTTCATAAATATCGTTGTCCGTTGTATCAACAGAGTGCGCTAGGGCGCGGGCCATGGAAGTCTTTCCTGTTCCTCTGCCACCCGCAAATAAATATGCGTGTGCAATTTTCTTTTGCTCTACAGCAGCAGTAAGTACCGCGACGATAGTATCTTGGTCGCGGAATTCAGAAAACCCCGCAGGCCTGTACTTACGATACAGAGCAAGCGGGGTTCGCTGTGGTGTAGAGGTCTTGGCCATCCACACCAGTATATATTATTTCTTCTTAGAAACCTTTTTTACTGCTTTTTTAACAGTTTTCTTTGCGCCAGCATCCATATGTGCCCATGTAGAAATAAGGTCCTTTTTCATATGTGCAAGTTCACCAACCGTAGCTCCTGCTGTTTTAGAATAGCGAGACACAATCTGCTGGACGATAGCAAGATATTTCTTCTTGTCTATATCCTCCACCTTTTCGACTGCCTCCATTACTTCAGCGCGTGCTTTAAGCATCCAGCTCTTTACTTGTTTGCGATGTTGAGACGCGTGGTCAGAACCGTAAAACCAGTATGCTCCTGCTGCTGCAACTGCGGCCGCTGCTGCCACTCCGACACCGAGCGCCACTCCTGTATTGTTTTGTTTTTTAGCCATACTGAAGTATACACCCCCAGATAGTGAAATTTTACTGAAGAGGTTCTTCTGTTTTAGGTTTTCGAGTTGTGCGCTTTTGTACGCGTGAGAGGAAGAACCCGAGGGCGACGTCAACAATAGTGCGAACTTTTGTGCCTTCGTTCTTTATTTCACGGCGCAGATCCTGAAAATCCTGTTCCAAGTCATCACTTACACTATTTATCTTACGAACGATGCCGCTTATGTCTCGCATAATGCGTGCAATATAGAAAAGTACAACAGATACCAGCATCGCGATAAGAACAGTTGCTACCGAGGTAATAAAGAAGAAAATATTCGCGTGCAATAGATCATTCATACATCTATTCTACTCCTCCTTTCAAAAAGGCTTCTATTATCTCCTCAATTTGCTGTGCATTAGTCGTCTCCATCAACTCCATACGAAGTTCTTTTGCACCAGTAAACCCTTCAACGTAGGCTTTAAAATGTTTTTTCATTAGGGCAAAGTTTTTTATATCGCCAAGCATAGTCTCAAACATTTTCGAATGTTCAGCGGCAACACGAAGACGAGTTTCCAGGCCAGGTTTCTCTTCAGAGAATAACCATGGGTTGCCAAAGATCGCGCGGCCGAGCATCGCACCATCTGCGCCGGTCTCTGCCACCTTTTGTCGTGCGTCTTCCATATCCTTCACATCACCGTTGCCGATGATAAGTGCGCTGCTGCCAAGTTCATTACGAATTTCAACCGCACGCTTCACTCTCTCCCATCGCGCAGGCACAGCAGACATCTCTTTTCGCGTACGCGCGTGGACAGTAACCGCGACCGGCTCTGCAGAAAGAATCTTCGGCAACCACTCTTCAAGAACGTCCTTGTTGTACCCAAGGCGTGTTTTTACTGACACAGGCAAGTTTGGTGCGCCTCGTTTTGCTGCAGCGATAAGCTCAACCGCCAGCTCTGGTGTTGTTATAAGTTTTGCACCAGCTCCCTGCTTTTCAATAGACTTATCGGGGCAGCCCATGTTTATGTCTATGCCATCGAAGCCAAGCTCCTGTGCCAGAGCAGCCGCCTGTTCCATCGTCTCAGGGCGTGAGGTAAAAAGCTGCGCAACAATAGGGCGCTCTTCTTCGCTGTATACCAAATCGCGAAGGAGTTTCTCTTTCCCCTCAGGGGTCGCCAGTATCAAACCGTCTGCCGAGACGAATTCCGTCCATAGCACATCTGGTTTGCCGTATTTCGCTATCAGTTTACGAAAGGCCGCGTCTGTGACGTTTGCAAGCGGCGCAAGCACGAAAAATGGCTTTGGTAATGTTGCCCAGAATCCTTTCATACAGACACCGTACTAATTTTTGAGCTTGTAGTAAACCTTGTCGCCAAAGCGCAGGTCAATGTACTCAAACTCAGAAAGCGCGTGTGTTGTGAACGGTGCGGCAGTTAACGTAAGTACAAAATGCTGGAATACGTCGCCACCGTTTTCTTCGAGAGCAAATAAAATTTTATAACCATCCGAAGTTCCTATGTGAACGTCATTATTTTCATCAACGGCAACTGTGGTCACAGTAGTAGTGGCAATCTTTTTAGCGAATGTTTCAACCAATGCAGACAGTGAATGAAAGCGTTCAGGCGTTAAGAATTGCTTCGGCAGTGGGCCGTCCGGAAGTGCGCCTAAATATGTTTTGTATACATTGCCTGAATATTCTGGGGCATGCGCATACGCAAAACCGCTTTCATCAAGTAGCACACACTGGGTTGAGTCTGCGGCAGGGCACCAGAGTGCAGATGGTTCGCGCTCGGACACCGTGACAGCAATAGTATGGAAATCGAGCGCGCGAATGCTGATTGTTCCAAGCGTTGGATATAGCGTATGCAGATCCTGCTCTATGCTCTTTTTAGGATAAAAAAAGATATTTGCTTTTGAAAATAATCCCGCGTACTTCCCCACAAGACCATCTTGAACAACTTCTTCTATTGAAGCCTGAGGAACTACGTTTTCACCCGAGACAGAGACATGCGTTATTTTCAACCACGATGTATTTGCAAACCACAGGCTTAGCAGAAACAAAAGTACTAAGACTGCACATATGGCACCAAGAAGCACCAGCAACCGCTTTCGCCGCCGCTGTCTAATACTCGAATTTGAGGATGAAATCCGAACCACCTTTTGATTTTACCCTATTTCTTTGCTTCGATTTTTTCGCGACCACCCATGTATGGACGAAGGACTTCAGGGATAGTGATAGTACCGTCTTCGTGTTGATTGTTTTCAAGAATAGCTGCGAGCGGACGCTGTGAAAATGCCGTTGCGTCGTTCATGTGCACTGGTTCAAGCGTTCCGTCGGTGCGGCGTACGCGCGAGTTAAGGCGACGTGCTTGGAAGCCACCAATATAGTCTGATGTATTTGTTTCGCGATAGGCATCCTGGCCAGGCATCCACGTTTCGATGTCGATCTGTCGCTGGTCTGGGAAGCCCATGTCTCCTGTGCAGATTGAAACAACTTGGTATGGAAGCTTGAGCTGTTGCAAGAGGTATTCCTGGATTGCGACCATAAGGTTTTGTTCTGCCAAACCATCTTCAGGTTTAGAGAATGTTTCCATTTCAAGCTTATCGAACTGGTGCAAACGCAAGATGCCACGTGTATCCTTCCCTGCCGCACCTGCTTCACGGCGGAATGCAGGAGTCATGGCTGCATAGCGAAGAGGAAGATCTTCTTCTTTTAGAATTTCATCCATGTGCAATGGTCCGAGTGTGTGCTCTGCACTTCCGACAAACACCATGTCGTCTTTTTCAAAATAGTAACGTTCGTCTATAGGGTCTAGGCGCGCCATACGGTTCATCACCTGAGAACGCATAAGGATCGGTGGAATAACGGGAGTAAAAGGTTTACTGCTTACTGTGAGTCCTGCGCCGTCGATAATTTTCTTCAATGTTTCTTCTGAAATAAGAGTATCGAAGCCAAAACGCATCAATGCCATTTCAAGCAACGCCATATCGCCCTTCAAATACACGAAGCGAGCGCCGCTTACTTCTGCAGCCTTTTCACCATCAATTATTCCTAAATTTTTTCCCAAATCCCAATGAGCTTTGGGGGCAAATGGAAACTGTGGTTTTTCTCCCCATTGGCGAATTACCACGTTGCCAGATTCATCAGGACCGATAGGAGTATCGGCAGATGGAATATTTGGAATCTTTATTAAAAGAGAGACAAGCTCTTTTTCTGTCGCCTGATGTTTCTCTTCAACAGCCTTGAGTTCTTCTTTTAAGCGCTTTCCTGCTTCACCATCACGAGCTTCTTGCGCTACGTTTCGCTGGCGGTTGATTTCACTAATTTCATTCGCGTTGTTTTTGCGCTCTTCAGCAAGCACTAAAATCCGGTCCAGGTCTATACCTTCACGGTTTTTATTTTTGATTGCCGCACGGACAATATCTGGGTTTTCCCGTATAAAAGCGATATCTAGCATAAAGGTGACTCTACAATACTATAATGCGTTTCCCTATTGGACAACTTCCGTTTGAGGCCTTTCCAGAGGCCCTTAGAGAAATACCTGATGCGCCAGAGAGACTCTTTATTAGAGGAGAGATGCCGGACAAAGAACGCATATTGCTGTGCGTCGTTGGTTCGCGTAGCGCGACTGCATACGGACGAAGAATTACACACAAACTTATCTCCGGCTTGGCACAGTACCCTGTCGCTATAGTTTCAGGCCTCGCGCATGGTATTGATACCGAAGCACACAAAGCGGCTATTGATGTCGGACTTCCTACCATTGCAGTGCTTCCTTCTTCGCTCGACGAAGCATCTATCTACCCCGCCAACAACGTAATTCTTGCTCGTACTATTCTTTTAAAAGGAGGGTGTTTGCTTAGTGAGAATGAGGCGCCGTTTAAAGCTATGCTCCACTCCTTTGCAGAACGCAACCGTGTGATGGCTGGAATGTCTAAGGCAACTCTTATTATAGAAGCCGGCGAGAGGTCAGGGACGCTTATCACTGCAAAGATGGCACTGGAATACAACAGCGACGTACTTGCGGTACCGCACGAACTTGAACGCCCCACAGGAGTTGGAGTGAACCGTCTTATCCGCGAAGGCGCTCTGCTCGTACAAAACAGCGCAGATGTAGCGAGAGCACTTGGATTCAAACTCGATGACACACCGACACAACAAACAATTCCCACCGACCTTACGGACGCAGAAACGGCAGTGCTTCGCATACTTACTGAACCTCTAATCCATGATGAGATTTTAGAAAAATCTGGAACGTCTGCGCGCAATATACATGTCGCACTTTCATCACTATTAATTCGCGGACTTATTATTGAACGATTAGGAAAAATTGAACGTGTATGATAGAAGATACTGCATGAAGCTTGTAATTGTTGAGTCCCCTGCAAAGGCAAAGACGATTGAGAAGTATTTAAAGGAGGTAGATGCCGCTGGCGACTTTGTCGTGCGTGCATCTGTCGGCCACGTACGCGACCTTCCCAAGAACAACAAGAAAGCTATTGATATTGAAGCGGGCTTCGTTCCGCACTACGAAGTGGTGCCGGGCAAACAAGAAGTTATCAGCGACTTGAAGGCTCTCGCAAAAAAAGCTAAGGAGGTGATTCTCGCAACCGACCCCGACCGTGAAGGAGAGGCTATTGCGTGGCACATACAAGAAGAGCTGGGCCTTAAGAAAGCTGAGCGTATTGTGTTCCATGAAATTACCAAAGAGGCTATCCAGGAAGCGCTCGAACATCCACGCCTTATAGATGAGAACCTCCGCCAGGCACAGGAAGCACGTCGCGTACTCGACCGCCTCGTAGGCTACGATCTTTCCGGCCTTATTTGGAAAAAAGTCCGTTACGGCCTTTCAGCTGGCCGTGTGCAATCTCCCGCACTCCGCATACTGATGGAACGCGAACGCGAAATAAGAAAATTCATACCTCAGACGTTCTATGTAGTCTCCGCTGACACTGACACGAAAAAGAAAGAGGGACTATCTCTTACCGCAAACCGCGAGCTTGGCGACAAAGAAGACGCCGACAAGGTTATTGCTCTTGTCACAAAAGAAGGTCTTACCGTTGCAGGCGTTACAGAGACTGAGGCAAAGCGTTCAACTCGTGCACCGTTTACAACATCTACTCTGCAACAAGCGGCGAGCTCCCGTCTTGGCTTCTCCCCTGCCAATACTATGCGTATTGCGCAGAAACTCTACGAAGCTGGCCATATTACCTATATGCGTACAGACTCGACCAACCTCGGTAAGCCAGCACAGGCAGCAATCCTTAAACAGATCGAGAAGAAATACGGAGCAGACTATGCAGTACCGCACGTATTCACTGCAAAATCTAAAAACGCACAGGAAGCACACGAAGCTGTCCGTCCTACCCATGTAGAAAAAGAATCGCTCGGCTCAACTCCTGAACAAAAGCGTTTGTATGAACTTATCTGGGCACGCACAGTCGCATCACAAATGGCTGATGCAAAAATACTACGCACTCGCATTACTGCAAAACCAGATACTGCAATAGTTGCGTACGAAAAAGCACACGTAGAGTCGCACACGGGCGATGACGAAGTTCAGGAAACTGAAGGTCAGTCAGACTTTGTAACATACGCACTGAAGTTTGGAGGGTCGGAGCAGAACCCGGCTGCGGAGCCGAAGACCGACGCAGAGGGTTCTGCGCAGACCTTTTTGTTCGTCGCCAATGGCTCACGCGTCATGTTCGATGGGTGGCTCCGCGCCGACCCAGCAGCGCGCGGCGAAGACGTGGAACTTCCCGAAGTAAAAGAAGGTGAGACCCTCAAAGTGAAAGAGGTTCGCGCTGATGAGAAGCAGACTACTCCCCCTCAACGCTACACCGAGGCAGGTTTGATCAAAGAACTTGAAAAACGTGGTATCGGCCGCCCATCAACATACGCATCTATTATGCGAACGCTTGAAGTCCGCGGGTATGTAACAAAAGAAGGTCGCGCACTTACGCCAACAGACACAGGCGATGTTGTCTCAACGTTTTTGGAAGACAATTTCCCTACCTACATCAGCGACACCTTCACTGCAGAGATGGAAGATGAGCTCGACGATATCGCACAAGGTAAACGCGAGTACGTAAAAACTCTTAAAGATTTCTACACGCCATTTCTTAAAGAAGTAAAAATTAAAGACAAAGAGGCTGGAAAGATTACTGACCTGGGCCCTGCTCCAGAAGAATTCACCTGCCCTATCTGCAGTTCTTCGATGGTATTTAAACTCTCCCGCCAAGGAAAGTTTATGAGCTGTTCGCGCTTCCCTGACTGTATGGGCGCACGCACAGAGTTGGGTGAGGTCATTTCAAACGACCCAGCAAAACCAATTGGTATGCACCCAGAGACTGGCCTGCCTATCTATATTCTTTCAGGCCGCTTCGGTCCATACGTGCAGATGGGAGAAATGCCAACAGGAAAAGGCTCGACTAAAAAAGCAAAACCAAAACGCGCTTCAATTCCAAAAGAAAAAGATCCAGCAACCCTTACGGTAGAAGAAGCTGTTCATTACTTGGCACTTCCTCGCCTGCTCGGACAACACCCTGACACTGGAATAGATATTGTTGCGAATACTGGCCGCTTCGGCCCATACATTGCGCACCTTACTAAACCGAAAGCTGACTTCCGCTCGATTAAAAAAGAAAGTCCGTACGACATTACCTTTGAACGAGCACTGGAAATTCTCAAAGAAGAAAAGAAGCGTCGTGGATTCCGGGCTAAAGCAAAAACGGAATAAAAGTATATACTGGCAGTAATGCCTGATGTACAGAACATACTCAGCCTTATGAACGGGCCGTCGAAGAAAGACGCGGCTCTGGTTGAGAAAGCGTACAACTTTGCCGCTGAGGCTCACAAAGACCACAAACGCCTTTCAGGCGAGCCATATATCATCCACCTTGTAGAGACAGCGAAAAGCCTCGCCAAGATCGGCATGAGCGCTAAGACTATTGCCGCTGGGTTACTCCACGACTCTATTGAAGATGTAGGGGTCAAACCTGAAACAATCGAAAAAGAATTTGATAAAGAAGTTCGTTTCTTAGTAGAAGGTGTTACCAAGCTCGGTAAGTTTAAATATCGTGGCGCAGAGAGACATCGCGAAAGTCTCCGCAAACTTCTTGTCGCCACAGGCAAAGACGCTCGCGTACTCATCGTTAAATTGATGGATCGTCTGCATAATATGCGCACGCTTGAACATGTACCTGAAGAGAAACGTAAACGCATCGCACTTGAAACACTTGAAATTTATGCCGCAATCGCCCACCGTCTCGGTATGGGTCTCGTTCGTCGTGAATTAGAGGATCTCTCATTTCAGCACGCGTATCCTGAACAATACGCAGAAGCACGAAAGCTATTGAGTGAACGATCTAAGGAAACCTCTGATCGTCTGGAAAAGATGTCTCGCACACTCAAAAAAGAGTTGGCGACCAACGGCATTATTCGCTTCCATGTGGAGCAGCGAGTAAAAGGTCTGTGGAGTTTGTGGCAGAAACTGCAGCGTAAAGGTGGCGATATTGAAAATGTCTTCGACATCGCAGCTATCCGCATTATCGTGCCCGATATTGCAGATTGCTACCGTGTGCTTGGCCTCGTACACAACCTTTGGCAACCACTGCCAAATAAAATCAAAGACTATATTGCCTTCCCTAAACCAAACGGTTACCAGGGCTTACACACGACGATCTTTTCCGGTGACGGCGGCATTGTTGAAATACAGATCCGCACAGAAGCTATGCATAACGAAGCACAGTACGGTATTGCCGCGCACGTGATGTACAAAGATGGCCCTAAAAAAGCTGCTCCACGAGGTGGCACAAGCTTTGACTGGATCCGTAGCCTGATGCCAAGTTTCCGCAGAAGCAATAACCCAACTGCACCCGCAGAACAAAAAGAGGAGATCCGTTCACGCTCCCGCTATGGAGCACCTGAAACACCTACATGGCTCTCAGAACTTGAGGATGAGACCAGCGATCCGGATTTTGAAATGACGCTCAAGACAGACATCTTTACACATCGTGTGTTTGCCTTTACTCCGAAGGGAGATGTCGTGGACTTGCCTGTCAGCTCAAGCCCACTCGATTTTGCGTACGCAATCCATTCAGATATTGGCGACCATGTCTTTGGCGCGAAAGTAAACGGCAAGCTTGTGTCGCTCGACACAATACTCAACAACGGCGACATCGTTGAAATCCAAACAAAGAAAAATGCGAAGCCCTCAAAAAAATGGCTAGACTTTGCTAAAACTACCCTTGCTCGCCGTCATATCCGCAACGCTCTTGAAAGAGACGGTTCTCCTGTCGCACGGAAATAAACTAGCCTAGATGTGCGTGATCGTTCCAAACAAACATATTCCAAGGATGCTCTGAGGGGATATCAACAAACGGAGTGTCTCCGTAGTCGAACACAGTAAGGCCAGTATTTCTGGTTTTTAACGCGCTCATTATACTTTGAACTTCTTTTGAATTTGGAGTAGGACCGAGTAAAACATGAGCAACTAGTATACGGAGGAATAGACCGTGTGTGACTACTACAATGTGGTCTTCTTCTTGCTCGGCTAAGAATGCCAAACAGGCTTGAGCGCGCTTTGTATGATCTTCGAATACCTCAGCGCCGTCTAATTGGAAACCTGGTTTACCGTAGTTAATTCCTAGTGTGTGGAACGCTTCAAGTGTTTTTGGATCATCATATGAAGCGCCTTCAAACTCCGCAGGGCCTCTTGTTTCGACAAATAAATCAGATGAGAGTATTGGCTGGTTTATTTTCTCAGAAATAGCCTGCGCGGTCTGTTGCGCCCGAACCATAGTGCTGGAGATAATTTTTTGGACTGGCAGTTTTGAAATACGCTCAGCAATAAAAACTGCTTGTTGATGCCCATGTTCTGTTAATGGAGTTTCTGCCCCACCGTGTCTGCGTTCAGCGTTAGCCTGGCTTTCACCATGTCGAACAAGATAGATCCTTTTCATAAAGAAAAAGAATTTGGATCAAATGTGTTTTCGTCTTTTTGAATTTCGTCTTTAGAGCGGTCATCAAGTGCTTCAGAGACAGATTCATCCGAACCTTCAGCAACAGTCGAAGCAGTAATAGAGTCGCCCGGAATGTCTGTTTTCTGCACTTCTACTAGAGGAGTTGCAGCAACCAAAGCAGCAAGTCCTGCGGATGCCGGAGCTGAGTTCTGAGCAATTTTATGTGCGAGTGAGGCGAAGAGAGTCTGGAGATCATCCTGGCTCATAAAGTCGATAGAAAGCTTTCCACCGTTTTCTTTTGGTTCAATAGCAACGCGCGTACCAAGGGCTTCTGAAAGCTCTCGTTCCATCTGCAATATTTCTGGCGCGTAGAGATATTCTTTCTTGCGAACTTTGTCGTATGCAATACGGCGCGCAATAGATTCAGAATCGCGCACGGTGAGGCGCTTCAGCATAATCTCGCGGAAGAGCACGCTTTGCTCCTGTGGGCGGTCTATAAGCATCAAGAGAGGGCGTGTGTGGCCTTCTGCAATCTTTCCATCAGAAAGCGCTTGCTGCATTTCTGGAGTGAGCGAGAGCAAGCGGATTGTGTTGGACACATACTCACGGCTCTTCCCTACTTTCTCTGCAACCTGGCTGTGTTTAAAACCAAATTCGTTTACAAGACGTGCGAATGCGTTTGCACGGTCCATTGGGTTTAAGTCCTCGCGCTGGAGGTTCTCAATGATGGCTACTTCGAGTTTTGTTTTGTCATCGTCGTAGTCTGCGCGGATGATAACTGGGACTTGCTGTATGCCTGCGAGACGTGAGGCGCGCAAACGGCGCTCTCCTGCAATAAGTTCATATTCTGTTGCGATACCACCATCCTGTTTCTCAAATTCGCGGCGAGTAACCGTGAGAGGCTGGATAACGCCGTACTGGCGGATAGACTTTGCGAGGTCTTCGAGCTTGGCTTGGTCGAACTCGCGGCGGGGTTGGTATGGGTTTGGTTTGATCTTCTCTACCTCAACCCAAAAGATGGCGTTATTGTAAAACTCCGACATTGGAGATATTCTAGCATGTACAGAGGCCGGAGTGGCGGAATGGTATACGCGCGCGACTCAAAATCGCGTCTCGCAAGGGATGGGAGTTCGAGTCTCCCCTCCGGCACAGAGTTGACAATACAGATTTTTTTGCGATTCTTAGCCGGAATCGCTCTTCAACGTTCTCAAAGGGGATAAAAATGAAACGTCCTGACGTCATGGTTTCGCTCGACCTGAACCGCCGCTGGGCCCAGGCCCCGTACGACCTGATCCATCGCCTTAAGAAAGAGCGGTGCACGCACTTTAAAGTCCATGACCCTCTACCGAGCATGGACCTTCGTGCCACGGCACACTACCTTCGCACGTCGATGTACCCAGGCACATCGGCTACAGTGATGCTCGACAATAAAGAACATGACATTCTCAGCCGTGTCCTTAAGGCTGTCGAGAACCATTTGCGGATGGGCTTTCGTTTCACCACCGTACACACCATGTGCGGACGCGAGGCCTTAACCGAATTGGCCAAGGAGTTCGGCGACGCTGTTGTTGCTGTCACTACGCTAACCAGCATGCAGGAGAAGGACCTGCAGGAAATTCACGGTAATACGAAGACCCACGCTGAAATGGAGCTGCATCTTGGACGCATTGCGTTCGACTGCGGTATCCGTGCGGGTATTGTATGCAGCGCTCCAGGTGTTCCCGCACTGAAGGAGTATGTGAAGGGCGTCCCATTTATGACGCCTGGCATTTACGTGCCAAGCCAGGGACAACCTTCAGACCAGCGATGGGCCGCGACTCCCAAGGAAGCTGTCGACTTTGGCTCCGACTGCCTCATCGTCGGCAGAAGCATTATGACGGACAGTGCCCCTGAAAAAATCTACAAGCAGATTGTGGATGAGGTAAGTAATTTGTAGTGAACGCGCAGCGGCCTAAAAAGCCGCTGTTTTCTTTTTTATAAAATTCCTCTACAGTGGGCGTGTGAATAAGTCGAAGGTTATTGCAGTAGTAGGCCCAACCGCGTCGGGGAAAACGGCGTTGGGGATTTTTCTTGCGCAAAAGCTGAAAGGCGAGGTTATTTCCGCAGACTCGCGGCAGATTTACAAAGGATTGGCCGCAATTGCCCGTGTACCGGATAAAAAAGAGCGTGCCGGTATTCCCCACCATCTTATAGAATTCGCCTCACCAAAGCGTCTCTACAGCGCAGGTGAGTTTAAGAAACACGCAGAAAAAATCATTGCTGACATTGGAAAGAAAAAGCATGTGCCTATTGTAGTCGGGGGCACTGGATTTTACGCAGATTCACTTCTTCGTGGTTTCTCCCTTCCTGAAGTTGAGCCAAATAAAAAGTTGCGAGCAAGTCTGGCAAAGAAAACTCCTGCCCAGCTCTTTTCTATGCTTAAAAAATTGGATGCGAAAACAGCCGCACGTATTGATGCAAAAAATCCTGCACGCCTCGTTCGCGCAATAGAAATCGCAAAGGCTATCGGAAACGTACCTGAACTTATTTCAGACTCTCCCTACGAAGTACTATGGCTCGGTCTCCGCCCCACTGAGGCAAAACATGAAAAAGCAATTCGCGCTGGTGTTACAAATCGTCTCAATGCGATGCTTCGTGAAGCCAAAAAACTTCGCACATCACTCTCAAAGAAACATATCGCGGCATTAGGGTTTGAACTTATTCCCCTGCTCGCATACTTGGATAAAAAAATTACCAAGGCAGAACTTGTTGAACAACTCGTGCGTAGCGAGCTTGGATACGTAAAGCGCCAGATGCGCTGGTTTAAACGTCGCGAAGATATCCGCTGGGTTAAAAACAAAACTGAGGCACTGCGCCAAGTCCGAGCATTTCTACACTAAAGCCGCACGAACAAATTGTTCGTGCATCTGTGCTAGTTCTGTATCTGGCATTGCGCCGAAGGCTTCAGCGGTAGAGTCCGAGAGTTCACGGAATATTGAATCTTGCTCCATAACCTCTGGGTGCACCTCGAGCGCTCTCTCGTTCAACCCGAGCAAATACAGCCCGTCTAGCGTGCGTACACGCGACAAGGCAACGTATCCTTGACCATATTCAAACGCGTTTGAAAGGTCGATAATTGCAGCGTCCAGAGACATACCCTGGCTCTTGTGCACGGTGATAGCCCACGCTAAACGAAGTGGTAGCTGTTCTATGCTGGCTAGTTTTTTATTACCATCCTGCACTGCCCACTCAACCGTATCTACTTCTAGCACTCCGCCAGAATTTAATTTCACAATTGGATGGCCTGTTAATTTTGAAAATTCAAGAACTGTTCCGAGTGTTCCGTTGTAGTATTCCCCCTCTGGGTCGTTTTTTGTAAACATAACTTTGGCGCCAACTTTGAGCATCAACCCATCTGGCGAAAGGCAACTGCGTTTAAGCGCCTCGACAAGCGGCATAGAACCTTTGCTTCGCATATCATAACGGCGCGGCAATGTGGGCAGTTTTTCAAGCTCTGCATCATTGAGCCTATCTACGTTGGCATTATGAGGAAAAAGTTTTGTATGAGTATTTTTCTTTGGCGGCTCAGTGATTCTCAATTTTAGTGTTTGCTTTAAAGAATCTGAAAGATACCCCCTTCTGAGACCTGAGAGAATTTCCAAAAATTTAGTGTCCTCTTGGCGATGCTGTTCTTCCAAGTAACACACAAGTGGCTTGGCACGCTTCCAAGACTGCGCATAAAAAGCAAACGGTGACATTGAGCTGCGTTGCCCATTTGGCGACTCATCGTAGTTAATTTCCAACATATCGCTTTTTACCTCCTGCATTTTTACGACAGGTGGCAGCTGGAAGAAGTCGCCGACAAAAATCATCTGTAAGCCACCGAAGGCTTCGTCAGAATTTCTGAGCATGCGAAGTACAACATCGACAGAGTCGAGCGTCTGCGCTGAGAGCATAGATATCTCATCAATGATAAGAACTTTTGCGTTGCGCACACGCTTTACTACTTTTTCTTTCTGTCCGATAAGATCGAGATCATATTCTGTGAGCGTCGACTTAACTCCAATGCCACACCACGAGTGTATGGTGTATCCACCAATGTGCGTTGCCGCAATGCCTGTAGATGCGCACACGGCAGGCTCTATGCCCTGCTCGCGTAAGTACGCAACGTAACGGTTTACCGTGTGCGTTTTACCACTGCCGGGCTCTCCCGTCAGAAATACATTGGCGCCTGTTTTAAGTACTTGAAACGCCTCGTCCTGAGTCATCACAACAGTTTACCGCACCATGATAAGAAAACGATAATATTGGCTTTTTTGTGCATATCATCTAGTATCGCTTCTGGGAATGTTCCCTTATAGGAGGCCCTTTTGAACCTTTCTGACACAGCAACCAGGACTGCCCTGTTCTCGTCGTACGCGAAACCCCCGGAGCTGAAGGAATTCGCCAAGACCCTCTACTTCCAAGGATGGAATATCGTGGCCTCCGGTGGCACGGCGCTGTTCCTCAGAGAGGTCGAGGAGATTCAAGTGACGGATGTCGCGACCATGGTCGGGCCGCCCATCCTCGGACACAAGGTTGTCACCTTGTCGCGCGAAGTCCACGCGGCGATTCTCGCCGACCTCACCAACCCTGAGGAGGTCGAGGAACTCGAACGGCTCAAGATCAACCCGATCAACCTGGTCTACGTCGACCTGTATCCCCTCCAGCAGGAAATCAGCAAGGAGGGCGCAACCTTCGACTCGGTGATCAAGATGACCGACATCGGCGGCCCCACCATGCTCCGCGCCGCTGCCAAGGGCGGACGTATCGTGCTGGTGAGCCCGGCCCAGTTCCCCGACACCCTGCACCATCTCAACAAGGTGCGGGACAACGAACTGACAGGTGTCCAGCGCCGTTCCTTCCTGTCGACCCTCGCGGCCGATGCGGAGCGGTTGGTCATGGACTACTGCAGCGCATCCTGCATCTTCCACAAGAAGGTCGCACATACCGGTCAGTTCCCTTGACCGAACAAGGCCGCGACCATAAAAGTCGCGGCCTTTTCCTTTAAAAACTCTTTTGGCGGGCGATGGAGGAATCGAACCCCCACTAGCGGTTTTGGAGACCGCTGTTCTACCACTAAACTAATCGCCCTTACCGGCAGTTTACCTTAAAACGCTCCCGAGTGGGAGCGTTTTGTTATTTCTTGACCTCTTTGTGAACTGTTTGAGCACGGCACCATTTGCAGTACTTTTTGAGTTCAATTTTACGCTCCACCAGCTTTTTATTCTTGGAGGACCAGTAGTTTATGCGCTTGCACTTGTTGCAGGCTAATTTGATCAATCTATCTTGAGACATAGTTTTTGGTGCCTATCCCCCGACGTTTCAGTCGGGGAGCCGACCAGCGCGTCGGCTTTGCTGACATGCGGGATACTATAGCAGAGCATGGGACTTTGGTCAAAACGCCCCGCCTGAGGTTTGGGTTGGTGTCTTGAGGGCGGTTTGGGCAGCCTGGATATTGGGAACATAGTTCCTGGTCTCTACATAGCCCGTATTTTGCACGCACGAAGAGGGTCGAGGGGTGGCCGTACAGTTGACTGACCCTGCTACCCTTGTGCCGCAGTCCCACTGACATTGCCATGCAGCTGTTCCTGAGGGGCAACATGCGCTTGCCTGCACCGCCCCACCTCCTCCGTTGTAGTAGGCCATAACGCAGGTAAGGTCCCCACCGCACGCACCGGTTGCATTGTTGAGAATTTTTGCCGCAGTTTCGCTACTTGCTGACATGCCCTGCAGAGATGCTTTTACAGCATCCTCATTGAGAACGACACCTCGGTTACCCAATGTCATGCATCCATTCAAACTTGGGTTTGCTTCACACGCTGTTGCTGGTTGTATCTGCATCGGACCGCACGCTCCGGCACTATTGCACCCAGTGGTCTGTGGGTTACAACCTGACTCAACAACACATATTGCCTGCAGAAGAGAGCAGTCGGCCGTAGAATTATTTACGCACGCAGCCTGGAGTTCCACAGACTTTGCAGCACGACTAACCGCGGTACCGTCTACCGTAGCAGTCCCACCTGATGATGTTTGACCACCGCCCCCACTTCCACCCTGAACGCTACCTGCACTAACCGTCGAAAGCACATTTTTGATATCAAGATCACGAGGACGGTTTGGTTGGTTTGTTCCTCCATAGAGTTGGTCGCAATTAAGATTTACCCAATTGTTAGCAGTGTAGAAATCACCGCGTGTGATTGATTGCAACACTATCTGTACTACAAGCCAGCCCGTAATAGTAATGATGAAGCCGATGAGTACGCCGCGGAAGATACTTCGCGCACGAGTGATGCGTTTTGGGTTACCGGTTGCAGTAAAGAAAAGAATGCCGGCCCATGCAAACATCGCAACGCTGATTGGAATGGTGACCATCACAAGGAAGTTGACGATGTTTTGAATTAACTTCGCAAAGTAGCAGAAGTTACAGGACGTGGCCTGCAAATAATACGTAGGGTTCAACAATGAGTAGTTGCCGGATGACACTGCACCGCAAGGCACGAGACCGCTTGCTTGAGCAAATATAAATGTAGGAACACTAAACAGGGCTAGCAGTAATAGAATTTTAAGTTTACGTGATTTCATATTGTGATTACGCTCCCGGCCTGCTCTCCAGTGGCCCTGCGGCTTTCACTTGAATATCCCAGTGATCACCTTCTTTCGCATATGTGTTTCCGTACTGATCCCTCCACTGTGGTGCATTATCACCAGCACGGTTTCCTATTGAAGTCATCATGCTTTGTATATACGCGTCTACGGAGCCGAGTGAAATGTCAGCCTTATACCCCGCACTGTGGCTTGAGTCCCCGCCCGAGTGACCAGCCTCAGTACCACCGGTCAGAATAAAATCGCATCCACAGGCTTGTTTTAGATTAATCACTTGATTGATAGTTGCAGTCTGAATTCCTGTGAGTGATGTGCAGTTAGTGTCCGAGGCACTTGAACAATTCGCCTTATTCACTGAAATGCCGGCCAGTTGGAGCTGTGTGCGAGCCTGACTATCTTCTTCGTATGCACCGCCTGGTGTTGGGTTAGTTCCTGGACCTGTTGGATATTGATACCCTGGCGCAGGAGGCGCCACTACTGGCGTAAGCAGTGAATTGAGATCGCGATTGCGTTCGCGGGATGAGTTGTACTCACTACAATCTAAGTTCACCCAATTGTTAGCACTGTAAAAATCACCACGTGTGATTGACTGGAGCACTATCTGCACCACAAGCCAGCCAGTGATGGTGATAATAAAACCGATGAGTACACCGCGGAAAATACTTCGCGCACGAGTGATGCGTTTTGGGTTGCCGGTTGCAGTAAAGAAAAGAATGCCGGCCCAGGCGAACATAGTGACTGAAATTGGGATGGTTACCATCACTAAAAAGTTAACGATGTTTTGAATTAACTTCGCAAAGTAGCAGAAGTTACAGGACGTGGCCTGCAAATAATACGTAGGGTTCAACAATGAGTAGTTACCTGATGATATTGTGCCGCAGGGTACGAGGCCGTTGGCTTGGGCGTAGATATATAGCGGGGTGCCGAGAAAAAGCACAAGAATAAAACTATATTTATGTCGAAAAAGGAACCTGGCCATCGCCTTCATGTTCTTACAATTGTATCACTAGAAAGTCGACAAGCTGCTCAAAAAAGTGTATTTTGAAGGTCGTTCTTATCGTGCGTCGACCCCGCCTTCGGACGGGGCGAGCTCCGCCGTCGGCGGGGTGAATGGTAGAGCTTGTCCCGCCAGAGGCGGGATGGTCAATTACATGATATGTGGACTGTCTACATTCTGAAAAGTTTAAAGGATGGAAAATTCTACATTGGATGCACAAAAAATCTTAAGCGAAGATTGAAGGAACACGACTCAGGGTACACTGCTTCGACTGCGTCCCGCAGACCATTCGAACTTATGTATACTGAAAGGTACTCTGTCCAAGCTGACGCCTATGCTCGAGAAAAAGTTCTTAAAGCATATAAGGGCGGAGAGGCTTTAAAGAGGTTGTTTGAAAAGAAATAATAGATGCGTCGATGGTAGAGTGGTCAATTACACTTGGCTGTAAACCAAGCGCCTTCGGGCTACGTAGGTTCGAATCCTACTCGGCG